>artificially_reared_2__coassemble_866_pt1 | contig 13342 bp, 14 predicted proteins | sample artificially_reared_2__metabat2_low_PE_015 | metagenome-assembled genome bin artificially_reared_2 | reverse complement strand
CTTCTATTGAAATGTTAGATGTTTTTCAGATAGAGGACTTTTTCAGTGGCCTCATTAATAGCTGATTTTTTTATTCCCAAATAACGAATGCTACCGCATAATGTTCACAATGACTAATGCTAATATGTAATCCTTCTAACTGAGGTGTTAATAAAAAAGGTTTTCCTATTTCATCATTTATAACACTGAATTCTTGATATGATTTTCCATTACAGTATGTTCCTAAAGCTTTATATAATGCTTCTTTAACCGCCCAACGACCCGCTAAAAATTCATTTTGCCTTTTAATATGTTTAAATGATTGATATAATTGTAATTCTTCTTCACTCAATAATTTATGAACAAATCGTTCACGTTGTTTAAGTTGTTCAATACGCCTGATCTCAATGATATCTGTTCCAATTCCCTTCATGGCTCACCTCTAATCTTCATTTCATTTATTATAGCTTATCTTGAAATCATCATAAAAAAATCTCTAGACTAATCTAGAGATTTTTTTATTACATCATTCCCATTCCACCCATATCAGCTGGTGACTGAGGTGCTTGAGGTTTTTCAATCTCAACAACAGCCGCTTCAGCCGTTAAGAATGAAGCTGAGATACTTGCAGCATTTTGTAAAGCTGAACGAGTTACCTTAGTTGGATCAACAATTCCTGATTGGAACATATCAACAAACTCATTTGTTGCAGCATTATATCCGAATCCTGGTTCCAACTCTTTTAACTTATAAACAATGATTGATCCTTCAATTCCTGCATTTTCAGCAATTTGACGAATTGGAGCTTCTAATGCTTTTAAAACAATTTGAACACCCGTTGCTTCATCACCTGTTGCCCCGATTTTTTCAACTTCATTATAAATATTCATATACGCTGTTCCACCACCAGCAACAATTCCTTCTTGAACGGCAGCACGTGTCGCATTTAGCGCATCTTCAATACGTAATTTACGTTCTTTTAACTCTGTTTCAGTAGCTGCACCTACTTTAATAACGGCAACTCCTCCACTTAGTTTTGCTAAACGTTCTAATAATTTTTCTTTATCAAACTCAGAAACTGTATTTTCTAACTCCGCACGAATTTGAGCAATACGTGCTTGAATGTCCATTTGTGACCCAATTCCCTCTACGATTGTTGTATGATCTTTTGTGACAATCACACGACCAGCGTGTCCACATTGATCTAATGTTGTATTTTTAAGCTCTAATCCTAATTCTTCAGTCACTAATTGAGCTCCTGTTAAAATCGCAATGTCTTCAAGCATACGTTTACGACGATCTCCAAATCCAGGTGCTTTAACAGCAACTACATTAAACGTACCACGTAATTTATTCACGACTAATGCAGCTAAAGCCTCATTTTCAATATCATCAGCAATAATAATCATTGAACGGCCTGTTTGAACTAATTGTTCAAGAATAGGTAAAATATCTTGTAAAGTAGAAACTTTTGAATCTGTTACTAAAATATACGGATTATCTAAAACAGCTTCCATTTTATCTGTATCCGTCACCATATAAGATGATAAATATCCACGATCAAATTGCATTCCTTCAACAATGTCCATTGTTGTCTCGAATCCTTTTGATTCTTCTAACGTAATGACACCATCGTTTCCTACACGTTCCATCGCTTCTGCAATTAATTTACCGATTTCTTCATCAGCAGCAGAAATGGCTGCTACACTAGCGATTGATTCCTTTCCTTCAATCGGCTTAGAATTTGCTTTTAATGCTTCTACTGCTACTTTTACAGCACGTTCTATTCCACGACGAATTGTCATTGGATTAGCACCAGCTACAATGTTTTTATTTCCTTCTCGAATCATTGCCTGAGCTAATACCGTTGCAGTTGTTGTTCCATCTCCTGCTACATCGTTTGTACGACTAGCTACTTGAGCGACTAAACGTGCTCCCATGTTTTCAAATTTATCTTCTAATTCAATTTCTTTTGCAATAGATACTCCATCATTAATAATTTGAGGTGTTCCAAATTTTTGTTCTAAAATAACATTTCGACCTTTTGGCCCTAAAGTAACCTTAACGGTATCCGCTAATTTATCTACCCCACGAATCATCGCGCGACGCGCATCTTCAGCAAATAAAATCTCTTTTGCCATAAACTTAAATCCTCCTTTAAATGAAAATAATATCTATTAAAAACTCTATTGAACTTACTCTACAATTGCTAAAATATCATCTTGCGCTAAAATAACTAATTCTTTACCTTCATGCGAAACTTTTGTCCCACCAAATCCGTTATAAATAACACGTTGTCCGACCTCAACGACTAACGGTTGGCGTTTTCCATTGTCTAATAACTTTCCTTCACCAACTGCAATCACGACACCCTCTGAATGCTTTGGTTTTGACGCTTCTCCTGAAAGAATAATCCCACTAGCCGTTGTCTTTTCAACCTCTACAATTTCAAGAACAACATGATGATTTAATGGTTTTAACATGACCGTTCCTCCTTTTTTATCACTCTTTTATACAGAGTGCTACTAAATAAATTATACAAATATGAATAAATAATGGCAATAGTTTCGGATAAAATCCTTCTTATTATAGTCCACCTATTGATTAATATGCTTAAAATTAACAAATATTCCTATTGTTCTATGACTATTGTATTAAAAGCATTCATTTCATCGAATCATAAGTTTTAATGTTTAATCAAAATGAACGATAACTTTTAACATACTCTATAAATTTATAATTTATTAAACAAAAAAGACTTATCAGATAATGATCTGTATAAGTCTTTTTTTATTACTATATGCTTAAGCCTTATTTTTTTGATAAATAACTTTCATTCCTTTAAAAGCTAAATCTGGATCATAGACATCAATCATATCAGTCTCATTATAGATAATACGCCCAAGTCCTCCAGTTGCAACTACTTTGATTTCCTTGCCTACGGCTTCTTTTACTTTTTGAATAATATATTCCGTCTGTCCAATGTAGCCATAAACTAATCCACCTTGCATACTTGTAATGGTGTTACGACACATAATCGTTGCGGGTTTTTTAATTTCAATCTCAGGCAATTTAGCAGCTTGTGTCCATAAAGCTTGAGCTGAAATCTCAATCCCAGGTGAAGTAACCCCAAATTCAAACTCACCGTTTTCATTCACATAGTCGTATGTTGTTGCTGTTCCAAAATCAATCACTAAAGCTGGACCTCCGTAAATATGATAAGCCGCTGCAATATCCACAATACGATCTGCTCCTACTTCACGAGGATTTTCTGTTTTAATACTAATTCCTGTCTTAATTCCAGGACCAACAATCATTGGTTCAATATTAAAATATTTTCTAATCGCATTCGTTAATGAGTGCATAATTTTAGGAACCACACTTGATATTAAAACATCTTCAACTGCTTGTGGATTAATATTTTTTGTTTGAAAAAATGAGAATAAGGTAATTCCAAACTCGTCTGATGTTCGTTGGAGCTTAGTCGTTAGTCGAAAGTTTGCGATTAATTCATCACCGTTATAAACCCCTAGTGTAATATTTGTATTTCCAACATCGATAACAACTAGCATACTGCTCCTCTTTTCTTTATTAAAATATGTAATAATCGATTCATAATTTCATAACCGAGTGCTTCTTTTGACATCACATCTAACGTCTCAACATGATCAGGAGTTAAAAATGTCACGATATTAGTATCTTTTTTAAAGCCTGCTGACTGTTCATTTAATTGATTAGCCACAATTAAATCAGCCCCTTTGTTCACTAATTTCTTAGTGGCGTTTTCAATTAAATTCTGTGTTTCCATTGCAAAACCACAAACGACTTGATGTGGTTTTTTAGAATGTCCCATATGAGCTAAAATATCGGGATTCATCACAAAGTCAATCGCTAAGTGATCACCTTGTTTTTTCATTTTTTGATCACTCACACACTCTACTCGATAATCGGAAACAGCTGCTGATTTAATTAAAATATCATAATCATTCGTGAATGCCTCTACTTCTTTAAACATTTCGGCTGCTGTTCTTACCTCAACAACATCCATAAAGATTGGTTTTCTCAATGTCACAGGTCCTGTAATTAGTGTCACATCTGCTCCTAAATTACGAGCGGCACGTGCAACTGCATATCCCATCTTACCACTTGAATGATTCGTCATAAAACGAACAGGATCTAAATCTTCTTGTGTCGGTCCAGCAGTGACAACAACCTTCATTCCTTTTAGTGGTTTTTCTTCAATTAGTAAACACTCAATCGCATCCTCAATCTCTTCAATTTCAGCTAATCGGCCTTTTCCTACATCACCACATGCTAAATATCCACTATCTGATTCAACAAATGTCATACCGTACTCTTTACAGATGTCAATGTTTCTTTTCGTGATAGGGTTAGTTAACATTCCTGTATTCATGGCAGGAGCAATTAACTTTGGACAAGTAGCAGCTAAAAACGTTGTGGATAACATATCATCTGCTAAACCATGGGCAAACTTGGCAATACAATTTGCTGAAGCTGGCGCGACAACAAATAAATCAGCACGTTTAGCTAATGAAATATGATTAACATCATATTGAAAATTTCGATCAAATGTACCAACAGAAACACGATTATGAGTTAACGTTTCAAACGTTAATGGAGTAATAAATTCAGTTGCATTTTTTGTCATGATGACATGAACATCATAACCTTTTTTATATAAATTACTAGCTAATTGTGCACTTTTATAAGCAGCAATTCCTCCACAAACACCTAATACAATTGTCTTTTTACTCAACTAAATCACCTTCTTCGTAATGGGTTCTAACACTTTTGTCAGTGGTGTAATAATAACTGTTGCTAATACTGCCTCTAAAATACTATTTGTTGTAATAATGGTGAGTAATAATCCAAATAAAGCTGAGGCTTCAACTCCTTTTGCTTGAGCATAACTCGGACCAAAGAAAAGATAGATCATTCCAAGCACCAAAATCGAATGAATCATTGTACAAACTAAAGCCGTCAACCCACTACCAATTAATCTAACTTTAAGCTCTTTATTTTTAAACCATTTATAAATAAACGCCGCTAGTACTCCTAGTAAAACTCGCGGTCCAATCGCAATTACTAAGCTCATCAAATTCCCGTGATAATCTCCTAATGAATAAAACGGAGTAAAGACAAATGATGTAATGGTTGGCATGATCGTATTCGTAATGACACTGCTAATCCCAAATACTAATCCTGTGATTGCCCCTCCCTTTACGCCTAATAAAATTCCCGCTAAAATAACAGGAATATGCATGGTTGTCGCACGAACAGGACCAATTGGAATATAGCCAAGTGGTGTTAACATTAAGACAACTTGAATACTACAAAACATCGTTAATAAAACTAAAAATTTCGTTTTCCTTCTTGATTTATTCATTTTTCTTCTCCTCCACTGTCGCTTCTTTTAGAATGCAACGTCTTGAATATTTAATCAGATATCGTTAGTATTCGCTTAATTGATGTTCGAAAATCATCATTAAATCACCAACGGTATCATCGTTCATAATTATACTGATGTCGTTATTATTTTTCAATGAGAATAGAATAAATTCCCACCGATTGATTAAGAAAACAAAAAAGCTTATAACCATTTTGATTATAAGCTGACAATAACCGACATTTATAATAAAAAGTACTAATGTTTAGCTTGTTCTTTTTGGAAGACATAAAAGAATAATGTCTCTAACTCCATGTTTAGATCGACTTCATGAACCATAATATCTTCACTTACATTAATAACTGTTGAAGATAAATTTAAAATTCCTTTAATTCCTAAACCTTCTAATGAAGAAGCAACACTTTGCGCCACTGTTGGTGGAACCGTTAAAATAACATAAGTTACGTGATTTTCTTCAATATAAGTTTTTAAATCATTTAAATGATAAATTGGTAAATCACCAATACACTGTCCAACTAGACTTTCATCCGTATCAAAACCTGAAACTAAATTAACCGGTGTTCTAAACATACGTTTTTTAAACTTATCTGAACTAAAATATTTTAATAATGCACGTCCTAAGTTCCCAACCCCAATTAAAACACAACTTTGTGCATCCTCTGTTTTTAATAAATTATTAAATGCTTCTAAAACCACACGTACCTCATAACCATAACCTTGGCGTCCTAACTCACCTAAATAAGAAAAGTCTCGTCGAATAGTCGCTGAATCAATTCCAATTTTTTGACTTAACTCACCTGACTGAATTCTTTTAACTCCCATTTCATCTAATTCAACAAAACAGCGACGATAAAGTGCTAATCTTTTAATTGTTGCATTTGGAATATGTGATAGCATAAAAAACCTCCTTTATCCTAGTTAAATAATAACATGAAACTAATTTAATGTGAATACTCACCGATGCATAAAACATCTATATGTTAAAATGTTTTTAAAATCGATGATTATTTCATCTAGTGTCCGTTGCTTATATCTTCTTTAAGCTTTATACTTATAAATAAATACTATAAAAATTGAAGTAACTTGTAAGTTTAGACATAAAAGGAGAAATAAAATGATTTTATTACAAACTAGCAAATTGACTAAACTTTATTCAGGAACACCGATTCTTGAAAATGTTCAATTTGAAGTCAAAAAAGGTGAACGTATTGCTGTTGTTGGGCGTAATGGTGCTGGAAAATCAACCTTATTAAAAATGATTGCTGATGAAATTGACTTTGATGGTGGTGAAATTCATAAACCACAAAGTGTTGTTCTAGGATATTTTGCCCAATCTAGTCATGTTAATTCTGATGATACCATTTATAATGAGATGCTTAAAGTCTTTGAAGAAACCATTAAATTAAAAGGACAACTCGAAGAACTTAGTATTAAAATGGCTGAAGAAGATCCAAATAGTGAACAATACTTAAAAATTATTGAACACTATCAAAACTTAAATCATCGTTTTGAATTAATGAGTGGCTATACTTATGAATCTGAAATTAATAATATACTAAACCGATTCAAGTTTAATGAAATTGGTTTTGATCAAAAGATCTCTAATTTAAGTGGAGGGCAAAAGACTCGTTTAGCTTTAGCTAAATTATTACTTCAAAAACCTGATGTTTTAATTCTCGATGAGCCGACCAACCACTTAGATATTGATACGATTGAATGGTTAGAAGGTTATTTAAAAAAATATTCAGGTGCTGTTGTTATTGTCTCTCACGATCGTTACTTTATTGATCAAATCGCAACAACGGTATATGAGATTGAGTATCGTAAATGTACAAAATATAAAGGAAACTACTCTGATTATATGGATCAAAAAGCGGTCTCTTATGCATCACTAATGAAGCAATACGAAAAACAACAAAAAGAAATTTCAAAGATGGAAGATTTCATTAGTCGAAATATCGTTCGTGCTTCAACAACTAAACGAGCACAATCTCGACGAAAATTACTTGATAAAATGGAACGAATCGAAATCCCAAAAATTAATGATAAATCAATCGGGATTACTTTTGAAATTGATCGCCGTAGTGGAAATGACGTTTTAAAAGTTGAAGATTTAACCGTTGGTTATGAAGATCAAGTCATTTCAAATCATTTAGATTTTCACCTGAATCGTCTCGATCGCGTCGCATTAATTGGTCCTAACGGAATTGGAAAATCAACTATTTTAAAAACAGTCGCTGGAGACTTACCTAAAATAAGCGGAGAAATTTACTATGGAAAAAGTTTAGACATGGGATATTTCGATCAGGAACAAGCAAATTTAACTTCTAATAATACCGTTTTAAATGAGGTATGGAATTGCTTCCCTACTAGACTTGAAAAAGATATTCGAACATTATTAGGAAACTTCCTGTTTACGGGTGACGATGTTTTCAAAACAGTTAATCAACTTTCTGGTGGTGAAAAAGTTCGATTAACTTTATGCAAACTCATGCTTGAAAAAAATAATTTCTTATTACTAGATGAACCAACTAACCACTTAGATATCGATAGTAAAGAAATGCTCGAACTGTCTCTTGAAGATTATGAAGGAACTGTCTTTTTTATTTCACATGACCGCTACTTTATTGATAAAATTGCCACTCGAATTTTAGAAGTTACTCCAGAAGGTGTCGTTTCTTACTTAGGAAATTACTCTGATTATATCGAGAAAAAGCAACAATTAGCGGAACTTGAAGCTGCAAAATTAGCTGAACAATCAAATGTAGATACCTCAAATAATATAACAGATTATCAAAAACAAAAAGAACAACGTCGTTTGGAACAACAACGTAAACGACAACTTGAAGAAACAGAGACAAAAATTGCAATGTATGAAGAAGAATTAGAGTATAAAAAAGCGGAGCTATTTCAGGAAGAAGTTTATTTAGATTCTCAAAAATCTGCACAAGTTCAGGCTCGTATTGAGGAATTAGAACAGTTAATTATGGAAGCTATGGAAATTTGGGAAGAACTTAGCCTATCGTAAAAAAGTCGTCCAACCGGACGACTTTTTTGAATATCGACAATTCCTTTTGAATATCATGTAGTAAAAGGAGGGATTTTAAAGAAGCTAATAATCATTTAACAAAATAAATCATTTATTAGCAAGGCTAACTTGATTAAGTAAATAAAGGGGGTAATTAGTCAAACCGCCAAGTCATAAAATCTCTTAACTCTATCTCATATGAGATAGAGTTTTTTCATATAATTAATTATCACATAAAATGGAGGAATTATATGAAAACCAAAAGACTCACCTTAAGATCGATTGAATTAGAAGATGCTGAGTTAATAGCTAACTGGAAAAACGACCCTTATACTCAAACAATGTCTACTGGAAATCAACAATACACTGTTGAATCAGAACAAGAAGATATTAAAGCTAATGAAGATCCTTATTATATAATGGTTATTACCGAGACCAATACTCCAATTGGATATATTCGTATTAATTGGATGGATAATTTAAAATCTTGTGCTTGGTTAAGATTTGGTCTTGGCTCACATCGAGGAGAAGGATATACAAAAGAAGCTCTTGAGGCACTCATTCCACAGTTATTTGAACAAGGAGTTCATCGAATTGAAGCTGAGGTTTATGCCTATAATCAATCTAGTTATCATCTTCTCAAAGCTCTTAATTTTGAGATGGAGGGGGTTCGACGTCAAGCTCATTACCATAATAATACTTATCATGATGTTTATCTTTTTGGACGTATTAAAAGTACTCCTAGCACTAACCTAAATGACTATTTAACCTTCGTTGCTCCTTATTATAAACAAACGGAGATGTTAAATGCGATAATTAATCATCTTAATCAATTTGATTTATCAAATTTAAATCTTTCAAAATTATATTTTCTAGCCTCTTTTCATGGTTTATTAACAGAACTTCAAAAGGATACTCAATTGATGACTCAAACGCTAGCTAAATTAGGTCGATTGAATTGGACATCTGAGCAAATTAAAGAAGCTCTTTTTGGCCTTGAAAGACAACTCTATCAACCTGTAAGTGTAGAAGAAAAAATCATCCATGATTTATATATCATCGAAAAAATTAATATTTCAAATGCATTAACACTAGATGAAGCTAATCAGAAACTTATCACCTCAATCGGTAAAAATCTTGCCAAAGAAAAAATCAAACATATAGAGCAACTCAAACAATCATAAAAAAAGTAGCCTTTGGGGAGGCCACTGAAAAAGTCCCTTTAATTAAAACAGGTGACGCAAATAAAAGCTAAAATGATTAAAAACCTTAGAAAAATAGGCTGAATTAGCTTGTTTTTCTAAGGTTTTTTGTGTTATTAGAGGTCTTTTTAGTCTTTCTTTATAAATGATTTTAGTTTTTCAGTGGCTTCCCTTTTAGTAGCTACTTTTTATAATGAATTTAATTCCATTCCTGATGAACCGTTCATATCCATTGAACTACGATGTCCCTTTAAAAATGCCATTGTTCCAGCGGCTCCGATCATCGCAGCATTATCTGTACAAAGAGATAATGGGGGAATTGTTAACTTAACACGACCCTCTTTTGCAACAGCTTCATCTAATCCTTGGCGTAATCCTTTATTAGCAGATACTCCACCAGCAACAATAATCTGCTTAACATCATATTCACGTGCAGCACGCATCGTTTTTTCAACTAACACCTCAACAACACTCGCTTGAAAACTTGCAGCTAAATTTTTTGGAATAATTTCTTCACCACGTTGTTTTGCATTATGAACTGTATTAATAACAGCTGATTTCAGTCCTGAAAAACTAAAATCATAAGACTCTTTATCTAGCCATACACGAGGTAATTTATATGTATCCTCTCCCTCAGCTGCTAATCGATCGATATGTGGTCCTCCTGGATAAGGTAAGTTTAATGTTCGAGCAACTTTATCATAAGCTTCCCCTACGGCATCATCCAATGTTTCTCCAATCACTTCAAACTGATAATGGTCCTTCATATAAACTAATTCGGTATGTCCACCTGATACGACTAATGCTAATAATGGAAACTCTAACGGTTCAACTAACTGATTAGCATAAATATGTCCAGCGATATGATGAACACCAACCAGTGGAATGTTATGAGCAAATGCTAATGCTTTTGCAGCATTGATTCCAATTAAAAGTGATCCGATTAATCCTGGCCCTTCAGTTACTGTTATAGCATCAATATCGTTCCAGCCAATATTAGCCTTCTGTAAAGCCTCTTCAAAAACTAATGTTACACTTTCGACATGATGACGACTAGCTACCTCGGGTACTACCCCACCAAAACGCTTGTGACTTTCAATTTGAGACGCAACAATATTCGATAAAATCTCTTTACCATTTTTAATGACTGCTACACTCGTTTCATCGCAACTACTTTCAACTGCTAATACTAAAATATCTTTTTCCATGACTATCACCAACTTCTATTTTAAATTACGAGTCATTAACAGGGCATCCTCTCCATCTGCATAATATCTTTGACGAATTCCGACAGAAATGAATCCACACTTTTCATATAAACGAATAGCTGCCTGATTACTTATCCTAACTTCTAACGACATCGTATCACCATCATTTTGACAAGCCTCATTAATAAATTGCTCAACTAACAAATTCCCATATCCTTTTGAACGATAATTAGGATGAACAGCAACATAATATAAATCCGACATTTCAAAAATCATTTGCCCAACTAAATAGCCTACCATTTGATTATTCTCTTCTATGACAATGCCATAATGAAACGGCTTGTTTTGAACATAATCTTCAAAGTTAAATTCTTGTTTAAATAACTCGTGATGTAGTGAAATAACTTGAGGTAAATCTTTCTCTTCTATCGATCGAATCATCGTTATTTTCCTTTATTCTCTTGTTCTAACATCCAGTTCATTTCTGCTTCTGGTAAGCGATGATACTTCGGTGTGAAGTGATGAACATTTTCAACAGCCTCTTTTTCTAATGCAATATTAGCTAAAGTGCTTGCGTGCGGCACATGTAAAGATTCATCATCTATCTCCACTACTCGATCCCCTAAGACAGATTTAATTAAAGCTTCATATTTTACAACATCATTACCCAGGAAATACATTTTTTTATCACTATTTGATAAATTATTTAATAAATCTGTTAATTCATAATGTCCGTCTGGAACAATTACTTCCGATGATTCACCATTATAAACTCCTGCAAAAACAGTTTGACGACGTGCATCAAATAAAGGAATAATATAACCCTCTGTTTTTAAATTACGTGCTAAAATTTCTAGACTCGATACGCCTACTAATGGTTTATTCAACGTCCAAGCTAATACTTTTGCAACCGTTACTCCAATACGAACACCTGTATATGAACCGGGACCTTGTGCAACAGCGATCAAATCAAGCTCTTTTGGTGTACGATTTATTTGTTTAAATAAAGCTTCAATCGTTGGCATCAAACGTTTTGAATGATCATTTTTTGTTGTTTCCATGACCTCTGCTAGCGTTTGATGATTTTCAACAAGCGCAACTGATAAAGTTGTATTTGATGTATCAATAGCTAATACGAACATTTTTATAACACCTCACAAACCGATTCATAAAATTCTCCTACAGGAGTTAATTCAATTCGACGACTCATTTCATCCTCACGATAAACCTTAATATCTAAACGATCTTTAGGTAGAATATCTTCAATCATACTTGCCCATTCAACGACACAAACACCTTCACCAAATAAATAGTCATCAATTCCTATATCTTCTGCACCGTTTTCTAAACGATAAACATCCATATGATATAGTGGTAAGCGTCCTTGATATTCTTTGATAATTGTGAATGTTGGACTATTAACATTTCGTTTAATATCGAGTCCTCTCGCAAATCCTTTAGTAAAGGTCGTCTTTCCAGCACCTAAATCACCTTCTAACGTTAAGATCATTCCAGGTTTAACCCATCGACCAATTTTTTCAGCTAACAGCTGCGTTTCTTCTACAGAATTTGTTTTAATTATATATGTCATACTATCACCTATAAATTCTAAATAAAGATTATGAATTATTATGGATATAATCTATTCTAAATATCTTAATAAATTAGAAAGTTTATTCTAACTTTTATTATAACATAACAAGCTAAATCCATTATCATTAATCATACAATAAAATATAAAAGGATGAAGCAAAAACTTCATCCTTTTATATTTTATTTAGAAGAATAATTGGTAAATCGCTAATAACATGATAATTAAACTTGATATATATTCAGCATATTTCACCGTATTTTCACTTAAAAAACTATAAGTTAAGCGACATCCAAACTCAATAAATAAAATACTTAAAAGTAAACATGTTAATGAAGTGATATATATATTAAGCCCCGTTAGAGCTGCAGCAATTCCTAATCCAAAATTATTTAAACATAAAAATAATCCTAATACAGATGCTTCCTTTATATCTATTGACTTAGAATGATCCACATCAAAATTCTCTGCTAAATCAGCAGTATCATTAATGGTTGTAGCGTCATCGCTTGATTTTATTTGTTTATATAGTGCTTGATAAAACATATAAAAACCAAATAAAAAGAGTAATCCACTTCCTAGATACTGTGCAATTGATCCAATTATAAAATAATCGAAAAGATTTCCTATATACATACCAAGTAATGTTCCTAAACAAGAAATAATTCCTACGATTAAGTTACTAATAAAAGAGATTTTTATTCTTTTCGCTCCATAACTCAAACCAATAATTAAATTATCACATGTAGCAGATACAGAAAATAATAGTATAGCTAAAAAATTCATAGTTATCCCTACCTTTAGTTTGATACATAATAGTATATGTTAATAAACTAAAAGTGGACATATATACAAAAAAAGCACCCTTGCGGTGCATCATCATCAATTGGAGCGGGTGAAGAGAAT
>artificially_reared_2__coassemble_860_pt1 | contig 13411 bp, 14 predicted proteins | sample artificially_reared_2__metabat2_low_PE_015 | metagenome-assembled genome bin artificially_reared_2 | reverse complement strand
TGTTTCGCATTCACGAAAATAAGCTTCTCCTTGTTGTTCAAAAATAGATGAAATCGTCTGATGAGTCATTTCTTCAATATAAATATCTGTATCAACCCAAGGTAAATTTAATTCAGTCGCTAATGTTTTTCCAACGGTTGTTTTACCACTTCCCATCATCCCAATTAAGACGATTGGTTTCATGGTGATCACCTCTACTTTAAAGAATATGTTTGATGTTTTTTATGATAGTCAATAGTTCCTTGTCCTAGATATTCATTATAAAGAAATTTGTAGGTAACATCAAGATTCTGATGGCCATTTTTGTAAGTAATGGTCGCTGTCGTTCCATTATGTAAAGTGATTGTTTTAGGTGAAAAATCATGATTAGAAGTAAAGTTAGGGTCTTTGAGTTCATTGACGATAAACGAGATACATTCTTTTTCAAGAAGAGTAAGAAGTAAATAGTGTTGCTTTAGTTCATAGGTTTTGGCCTGATTTTCAAGTCGAGTTGCGAAGTGAAGTAACAGTGTAGCGGTCATTAAGCTAATAACTAAGGTTAGTGGAATGATAACACCTTTTTCATTGTTCATCTAATGTCTCCCCCTCTAAAGGAAATAAACTAGAGGAAAGATAAATCTCGTAAATTTCATCATTAAAGGTATAAAGTTTCAAAGTAACACACTTAGGTTGATGTATGAGAATATCGATTTTTTTACAGTGATACAAAGCAACTTCACCACCTTTTCCATCAACTTGTCTCATTAAGCGATGGTTAGAAACGTTGTAAGAAGTGACGGTTCCATTTGCTAAATGAACTTGAAGGGTCGATTGATTTGTTGAAAAATGTGTAGCAGATTTAGCTTCCTTTTGCAGTTGGGTGCTTAGAACAGTTAGTTCTTGAGAAGTGGCCTGATCTAAGTCAGTTTGGAAGTTATCAATCATGGGAATGAACTGAGTCAGTGTGATCATCAGGATTGAAATAACGCAGATAGCGATAAGATGTTCAACGAGAAGAAATCCATGATTTGATAGACTAAAAGCAAAGTGTTTGAACAGAGGAATCCCCCCTTTGGTACGTCGCACATAATTGATGATTTTTTTCAAAGACCTGATAATGAATAGGCTCATAAAAGGTGAGGGGAAATTCAAAGCGATGACCATAAAAAAGTGTTTGATCTTTGAGTTCAAAGAGTTTATTATAAATGGTTTGTTCAACGTAAAGCTGTTGTTCAAACGATAATAGTTTAGGAAGCGTTTGGATTAAACTAATTCCGACAGTCGTTAAAAGGATGATTCCTATTAAGCATTCGATTAAAATATAGCCTTTTTGATTACTTTGCATTACGAATATCAATTCCTCCTGTTCCAATGGAAAAGACAAGATTCTTTTTAAAGTATTCACTTTGGATGACTAATGTTTTTCCACTCCCAACATGACCTAAAGCATTAAAGGTAATATCTGTTAAAGTAATGTTTGCAGGCATTTTAATTCCTGAAGGTAGTTCGCGTTTTATTTTGATTTGTGAACCATTTTGTAAAATGACATAGTAGTTTTGGTTATGATAAATTCGAAGAGAGAAGGTTTGATTTTGAAGTGGAAGCATATTGTGTTCCCTGACATAATGTAAGTCTGACTGTAAAACAGAAATCGCTTGGTTGAGTTTGATATAATCGTATAATTTAATAAATGAAGGGGCAAAAATTAAATAAATCATGCTTGTAATAATCAAAGAAATTAAAGCCTCAATTAGTGTGAAGCCCTTTTGATTAATTCGCATCATTCAAAGTTAGGGATGGCATAATCACTTCCACAAACTTTCTGTCCATCTTTAACCTCTATCCCCTCATTAATACCTTTACCCATTAATTTATTTGCTGTTTGTGTCGCTGTCACTGATTTTTTAAACGCTTCACACCCTTCGGTATTTGCTGTTGTTAAGACATTTGATGCATTTGGTATAACAAGTAACACTAAAATACTAATAATGATCATAACAATCATCATCTCAATTAACGTAAATCCTTTAGAGTTCAGTTTAGTCAATTTTTTCATGAATGAATTCCTCCTAAATTTAAATAAGTTCAGTCATTTGAAAGACGGGTTGTAATAGGCTGAGATAAATTAAACAAATAATGATGCCGATGAGGATTAAAAAAGTCGTTTGAATGATTTTAAAGGCTTGATTAAGTCCATTTGAAAGGTTAATAATTTCGTTTTTTGTATAGTGATTAAGTTCAGCGGGTACTTGACCAATTTCTAATGAATGCTTCATGATTAACTTAAAATAGGGTGTAAAGTAAGGACTCTTTTCAATGACGGTTTCAAGTGAAATACCTAATTCTAATTGTTTTTGAAATTCATCAATTATTGTTTGGATAAGATAAATGTCTTCAAATTCTTGCATGAGTGAAAGACTTTTTTTCAACGGAAGCCCACAATTTAAAAAGACAAGCCACTGACTACTAAAGTAATAAGAGAAAATTCGTTGAAGTAATGATTTTAAAAGTGGACAGTGAAATAAAAACGTCTTAACTTTTGCTTGAAATATCGGGTGATTCCATTTCAAAACGACAAAGATGAATAAAAAGATGCTTAAAAAGAGAAAAAGTGTGGCTCCAATCATAGAAAGAATGAGGTTGAGTAAGCTTTTATCTCCTTCAAGATTAAAGCTTTGATAAAATTGATCGAGTTGAGGAAAGAAAAAGAAATAAACGCCTGCCAAAATAATCATAATTAAGATGAATAAAAAGCAAGGATAACGTAGTTTTTTATTTAATTCATGTTTACTTTTAAGTTGGTATTCACTGTAATCAGAAGCTTTTTTCAATCCTTGAAGTAAAGAACCTGCTTCTTCACTAGAGCGGATGATATAAATGATTCTTTTTTCAAACTGACAACTCTCAAGTGTGCTAGCAAAGGATATTCCGCGGGCACAACATAAAATCATCTCTTGAATTACCTCTGGTTTGAAAAGTGTAGCCATGACTTCAAGAGCCTGAGCCAGTGAAAAGCCTTGTTCAAGGAGTTGACTGAAGCGGGATAGAAATTTGTGTTGAACACTTAACGTCCAATATCTTTTTAATTGACGTGATGACATTGATATAACTCCTCATCAATGGTTTTATAGGGTAGTGAATCAAGATGCCCTTGATGAAGATTTGAAAATAAATCATCAAGCTGCTCACCGAAGCAAATTTCAAAGACCGCTTTGCGCTCATCTTCCTTTTGAATGAGACGTTGATTGACAATTCCGACAATCGCTTGTTCAAGTTCTTGAACGGAAAGTCCTAAATCACGAAGTCGATGGATGGTTCCAACGACGTTTTTAGCGTGGACGGTTGAAATCACTAGATGTCCAGTAAAAGCAGCCCGTAAGGCTTGGTGGGCAGTTTGAACATCGCGAATTTCACCAATAATAATGACATCCGGATCGTGCCGTAATATTTCCTTGATACCAACGTCATATGTCATGCCCACACTTTCATTTACTTGCATTTGAACAATATCAGGTTGTTGATATTCAACCGGATCTTCAATGGTGACGATACTTTTTCCTAGATGTTGCTTTAGATAATCAATGAAAGCATAAGTCGTAGTGGTTTTTCCACTTCCTGTGGGGCCGCTAATTAAAATTAATCCGGCTTGCATGGCGGCCATATCTTTTAAGACATCCGCATTTTGAATGAAATAAGGGATTTCATCGAGTGTCTTTTTTTGTTGATGATTAATTAAACGTAACACAAGACTTTGATAATGAGACGTTGGTAAAATAGAGACTCTGGCAAAATGAGTCGTCTCTGTTGTTTCAAGTCTTAAAAGACCTGATTGTGGTTGACGTGGATGTGTAAGCGTTAGGGCTGCTTGAAATTTAATATAGGCCAGTAATTGATGATACAAAGATATGGATATTGTTTCGTGAGGAATCATTAAAACGCCAGTTCGAAATTGCACAAGCATTTGATCATCTTTTAAAATGAAATGAATATCACTAGATTTTAATACTTGAGCACGTTCAATAATCGAGACGAGTTTTGTTTTGATTGGCACGATTTTCACCTCCTGACATGCTATACGCTTAAAGGTGAGAATTTCTTTTTTAAAAATGAAAAAATTAAAGTTCTGTTAGAGTTGTTGTTATAGGAAAAATTAAGATTCAACAGCTTCATTTAAATTTACAATGCTCTTTAATATCAATAATAGTAAGGTTAAAGTTTAGTTTTTAATGTAACCTTAAAATTTAACGAAAATTTTAAAAAACTTAGGTAATCATCTTCTTCTATTATTTTGGGAATAGATGGTGTTTTTTTGTGATAATATATTTCCCTGATTAAGGGGGACGGATAATTTAAGTTTTAGTATTCAGTATAATGCCCGAGCACTAGTTCAATCGGTGAGCGTGTGATATAATTGTGCTTAACGTAAACAGGACGGATTTAAAAGTCGTTAAATGCGAATATATGATAACAGTGATGGCGAAAGAGATTTTAAATGAGTTAAGAATCGGGTATTAAAATAACTAAAAAGATTCAAATATCTATTAAATGGTCTCCTTTAGAGCTTACTGTTATTTTGGGGTTAGGAAATAGGAGGAAGTCATATGAAAAAAAGGTGGATGGTATTAGGTATCCTTGTTTTATTGGTTATGGGATACTGCCAAGTGGTTGCACAAGCGGATGTGGGAGGAACATTTTCAGGCGGTAGTTCAAGCAGAGGAGGAAGCAGTAGTAGTGGAGGAGGAACTATTTATCGCCCAAATTCTCGGGGACCCTATAGCAGACGATATGGTTCGCAAAATTCGCCTATCGTATTAATAATGATAGGAGGTTTAGTAGGACGGGGATTGTTGAAACGTTTCAACCAATATCAACAACAAAAAAATGAGACTCGAATCGCCTTAGCGCGGCTATATGATATAGATCCAAACTTTGACGAGGATGACTTTTTAAATAAATTACAGGATATCTTCTTAAATGTACAACAGGCCTGGTCTTCAAGAGATATGGGCTGGGTTGAAGACGTTGAAACGCCTGAACTCTTTAGGCTTCATCAATCTCAATTAGAGATGTATGATCAAAAAAATTGGACACCTCATGTTGAGACAAAACGCATTACAGAGGTTCGCTTGGTGTCTGTTTTGGACACGATGAATGAAGTTTCCGTAGTCTTGTGTTTGTCGGCTCGTGTAGTCGATTACACCTTAAATCGGGAGGGGGTGGTCGTTGAAGGGGAAAAAGGGAAAACACATCATCGTAATTATCGTTTGCGTTTCACTCGTTCCAAACAAACCGGTCATGATTGGCGTTTAGATGATTATCGCGAGTGGATGGAGAATGGATTTTCACGCTATCAGTAAGGTATAATCAGTGAGGATTAAGTAACTTCTCTCAATGGATTTGAAATTAATTAAAGAATAACGATTTAAATTCGGGCAATGTGTTACATAAAGGATGATTACTTGATTAAGTCATAAATTTAATAAAAGGCATTTTATGGTATGATATGACAAAAACAATAATTGGGGGAATTACGAATGAAAAAAATACCTTTTATTCTGAGTAGCTTTATTTGCTTAATGACGTTGGGATGTTCAAAACAAGAAACAGTGCAACTTGAATCTTTGAAAGATGGTTATTTCGACATTGCACAAAAGACGGAGGTCAAACCATTAAAAGGTACTGAGTTAACGGAAATGTTATCAAATTATGCACACGAAGAAGTAGTTGATGGGAATCAAAAAATCTATACCTTCCACAATGGGAATGAAGAATTAATGGTTTCAGAACCAAAAGATCAAGAGGGAATAACGGACGTTATGTACACCAATAGCCAGAGCTCTGACTCGTTAGCGATAGCTCATAGCTTATCTTCTAATGGTCCATCATCTCTTGTTTTGAATACCGTTGATATGGATAAATTCAAAACAATTGCTTCTAAGTTAAGTGAAGACCCATCTGACCTGTTTGATGATTATCTAAATCTTAGTGAGAAGATGGCAGGAGATCACTCATTAACTTTAACCGAAGTACAGAAATCCATTAATTTAGAGCTCAAACTCCAAGAAATCGCTTCAGATGATAATTACTATTCGTTCAAAGAGGCAGATTCAGGGGATCTGTTAGGTATCTATGTAACAGCTAACTCTGAAACGGTTCACCAAATCGTTTATCAAAACAATGTCATGGGTTTATTACATGATACAATGATGGCGGATAATTGTATCATGTTTAGTGTTTCAACTGATGAAACGACGCTTTCTAATCAAAAAGAGGTTATGTCCTTATTTGATAAATAATTGAACATTCACTCTTTAAAGCAACCAACGGGTAGCTTTTTTAGATAATTACGATCAATTCTTTCGTATAAAAATAATGGTTTCAAGGATAGGGCTATCTAATAGTTGAGTATTAATTCCTAAATTATAATCCTAATGTTTTAATACAGTTATCAAAACTGCTATGAAGGATTTAAAACCTACCTATCTATCGACAAAAGTATTGAAACTTTTGGTAAAGGCAAGTAGAATAGAAGATAAGAGTTTAGGAAAAACGGAGTGATGATATGAGATTATTTTTTAGTGGAAGTATTCCACTGATTGTCGTGATAATTGCCTTATTTCAAAAGATAGAGTGGCGTCGAACGATTAAATTACAGGCACGTGAGCAATTTCAGCAAAAAGGCGCTTGGTTAAAATTTGCGTTATGTTCAGTTATCATTATGATTGGAAGTATGATCGTGACGAGTGTTTTAAGTTTTATTCCCTTTTTAATATTGTTGCTTCCAGTAGCCATTACGGCAATAGTCTCTTATGGAAGTATTGATGTGATGCGTCGAATTCGTCGTGGCCAAGAATTTAGTTTAAAAGATTTCTTTCCAACGGATCAGCTAGGAGCTGTTATTGGTTTGGTATTTGTTAAAAATATTTATCTCTTTTTATGGTCATTACTGTTCATTGTTCCTGGAATTGTTAAGGCTTATTCTTACTCTCAAGCCATGTTTATTATGAATGATCATCCTGGGATTGGAATTGATGAGGCTATTACACGTAGCCGTGAGATGATGAATGGCCATAAATGGGAATTAGTTATTTTACAATCAAGTTTTATTGGATGGATTATTTTAGGATCGTTAACGTTTGGAATTTTAATGGTGTATATCATTCCACTTTATGCGATGTCTATGTTTGTTTTTTATGAATATGTTAAAAATGGTTATTTAAAATCAAGTCAATATGATAATGTCTATAACGTTTACTAAATGTTAGATTGAAAAATGAAGTACGATTTTTACTAGAAATCGTACTTTTTTTGATTAACAAACATCAAAACGATATTTTGCGTCGCTTTGTGCTATAATATAAGACGAAAGTGAGTGATGTTATGATTCGAGTATCTCAAATCAAGATTTCAATTGATGATCCAATTGAAAAAGTAAAAGAATTATTACTAAAACAATTAAAGTTAAAAGAAAGTGACTTATTAGAATATAGAATTTACAAACAATCAATCGATGCTCGTCGTCGTGGAAAATTAGATTTTGTCTATACGGTTGATATTTCCGTTAAAGATGAAGCTAAAATTTTAGCTAAAAAATTACCGAATGTTTCGATGACACCAGCCATCGATTATCAATATCCAGAAATGGGTTCTGAGAAAATAAAACATCGTCCGGTTGTCATTGGATTTGGTCCAGCAGGAATGTTTGCTGCTTTAATTTTAGCGGAAATGGGATATCGCCCGATTGTTTTAGAGCGTGGAGAATCGGTTGATGATCGTGTTCGTTCGATTGAAAAGTTTTGGACTGAAGGAGAGCTTAATCCAAACTCAAACGTTCAGTTTGGTGAAGGAGGGGCCGGAACGTTTTCAGATGGAAAGCTAACGACGCGTGTAAAAGATTTACGAGGTCGCAAAGTATTAGAAGCATTGGTGGAAGCGGGAGCACCTGAAGATATTTTATACATGGCACATCCGCATGTTGGAACGGACTTATTACGTGGAGTCGTTAAAAATATTCGTGAAAAAATTATTTCATTAGGCGGAGAAGTTCGTTTTAATACTCAAGCGAATGGTTTTTTAATTGATAACGGTCAAATTAAAGGGGTTAAAGTTAAAGGGAAAGAAGTCATTGAAACAGAACATGTGATTGTGGCTATTGGGCATAGTGCTCGCGATACGTTTTATGATTTATATGACAGTGGGGTTCATTTCACAGCAAAACCATTTGCGGTTGGAGTACGTGTCGAGCATCCACAATCATTAATTGACGCCGCACAGTATAAAGAGTTTGCAGGACATGAAAAATTAGGAGCGGCAGAATATCGTTTAACACATACAGCTTCAAATGGTCGTGGCGTGTATACGTTTTGTATGTGTCCTGGAGGACTTGTTGTTCCATCAAGTTCTGAAAAAGGGCGCTTAGTGACGAATGGAATGAGTGAACATGCCCGTGATCAAGAAAATGCAAATAGTGCACTTCTTGTTCAAGTGTTCCCAGAAGATTTTGGTTCGGATCATCCATTAGCAGGTGTGGAGTTTCAACGCCGTTTAGAAGAAAAAGCGTTTGGATTAGGTGGAAGTAACTATAAAGCTCCTGCTCAATTAGTCGGTGATTTCTTAAAAGGACAAGCTTCTAAACAATTAGGATCGGTAGAGCCATCTTACGCATTAGGAGTAAAGTTAACAAACTTAAATCGCTTATTACCTGATTATATTACAGAAGCAATGGCAGATGGATTAAAAGCTTTTGATCGAAAGTTAAAAGGATTTGCGATGAATGATGCTGTGATGACAGGAGTTGAGTCACGTTCATCATCACCAGTTCGTATTGATCGTGATAGCGAAACGTTACAATCGTTAACTGTCAAAGGATTGTATCCATCAGGTGAAGGAGCCGGATTTGCAGGTGGAATTGTTTCAGCTGGGATTGATGGAATTAAATGTGCCGAAGCATTAGTTAGACAGTATCAAAAAATGGGCGAATAGTGTTTAGTCACATTATGAATTTTAAAATCATTTGTTCAATCAGATGAAGTTGATAGGCATTAGAAATTAACTTGTTGCCACTATCGTTTTTTAGATCATTAAAACATAACTCATAACTAGATCCTTCTTGGGAACTTGTTATGAGTTTTTTTATTGGATAAGAACTTGTATTTAATTGGATTTGCTTTCTGATTTGGTCATCATTTTTACGTTAAGTTTGAAAAAAAGTTTTTTTAAGCATGATTTTATGACTAAGAGAACTAGTCATTAACTTCTTATACTGACGTTTATCTATAAAAGAATTTATCTCTGCAGTATCTTCAAAAGATAGACGATTGTCCTAATTTCTCTGATGAAATTCACACATTTTTGGGCTAAAGCTCATAGGATGAAATAGGAAGGTGAAGAGGGAGGGATAGGAATGGTAGAATTAGTTGCTACATTAGTTGTTTATTTAGTTGGAATGCACGTGAAAATGAATCAGTCATTAAAACAACAACTGCCTTCAGATATTAATTATCTTTTAATTTTAGGTTCAACCTTAAAAACCAATGAAATGACACAAACTCTTCGATCTCGATTAGAAAAAGGAGCAGAATTACTAAAAAAACACCCACATTTAAAGGTAGTGGTGACGGGTGGAAAAGGAAGCGAATTTTTATTAGCTGAGGCTCAATTAATGCAAAAAGTGTTTATTGAAGAATATGGAATCGATAGCGAACGAATTATCCTTGAGGATCAAGCTCATAATACATTTGAAAACTTACTTTTGTCTAAACCGTTATTACCAGATGAAAAAATTGCAATTATTACAAATGATTTTCATAGTATTAGAACATCTTTTTTAGCCAAGCGAATAGGGATTAAACATATTATGATTGGAGCAAGATCGCCCTCTCATAAACGTTACAAATGGGAATTAAGAGAACACTTAGCCATCGTCAAGTCCTGGCTTTTTGATCGAGAATCGTTATAATCTTTGATAGAAATTGACGATTTTAGTTCTAACTCTTGAACTTTAGTCTAGTTAGGCATATAATCATCACATAATGGTTAAACGAGGTGAGAAAATGGAAGCGTGTAGCGTAGAAGCCATTCACGAAAATGTCGTTCAAAAAGTTAAAGCGAAGATGCCAAGTGATGATGATTTATTGAAATTATCAGATTTATATAAAGCGATGGGAGATTTAACCCGAATTCGTATTCTTTCGGCGCTCGTTCAGTCAGAGATGTGTGTTTGTGACTTAGCTAGTTTGCTTGAAATGACACAATCGGCTATTTCTCATCAGTTACGAGTTTTAAGACAAGCGCACTTAGTTAATTATCGTAAAGAAGGAAAAGTAGTGTACTATTCATTAGACGATGATCATATTAAAATGTTATATGATCAAGGATTAGTTCACGTTCTTCATCAACATTAGAACAAAAAGCGACAAATCACGGATAAAGATTTGCCGCTTTTTTTATTTTCACGAATTGTAAAACAAGTGCTAATGAGTTGAGTTCTAGTCATTATCAGATTATTAATTTCTGAATGAAAAAGATGGTTAAAATTACTTTACTTTCACCTCTAAATAGGAATAGCGCCTATACTGTTTGGCCCATTGGGGCATATACAATAAGAGGGTAGTTGAATTAGAAGTGAGGAGTGGTAAAAATGCCGTATATTGTTGTAGATGCAGGTCATGGTGGATGGGATAAAGGTGCTCATTATAATTACTATAATGAGAAAGATATAACATTACGAGTAGCAACCAAGGTCAGTCAACGCTTAAGACAAATTGGATTTAAAGTCACACAGTTACGAACAGATGACACTTATATCGGAAACGCTTCTGCAAGAGGACGTCAAATTGCAGAATTACAACCCAATTTAGCTATCAGTATTCATGTTAATAGTTCAGGTGGAACAGGGCAGTATCAAGGATCAGAAATCTATGTTCCATTAAGAGAAGATAGCGCACGATTTGAATATTATTTAAAAGAAGAATTAAGTCGATTAAATAATTTCCGTAATATCTTTTCAAGAGCTTATACAGGTGAGTTTTATGAACGTTATATCGATCCTAACACGTTAAGATTTAGACAAACTTATAACTATACCGACTATTATGGAATTATTCGAGAAGCCTGGAAAGGCGGCGTTTCATGTGACATTATTGAAATGTTTTATTTAGATAATGAAGGGGATTTATATACGTTCTTAAATCAGGAAGATGCTTATGTTGAGGCGATTGTTGTTGCTTTAAGTAAAGCTTTTAATATGAATTATGAACGTGAGTCTAAAAATGAAGTTGTTGATCGAGCAGAGCCTTTAAAAACGGAAACATATTATCGAGTGGTTTGCGGATCTTATTCTGACTTAAATGAAGCGAAAAAAGTTCAGCAGACGCTGTCTCATGCCAATTATCCAGGTGTGTGGATTCAACCGGTTGAGACGAAACGATAGCAACTTATCATAGGATAACTAAAAAACCTCTAGCGACATAAGCGGCTAGAGGTTTTTTGTTTTAGGCATCATTAATCAATGATTATTATAACTATTTATAAACTGGAATATCTAATAAAAATTCTTGATTAGTGTCATATAAATGGGCAAATTGATGCATATATTTACCGATTTCGTAAGCATACCAAGGCGTCGTTGCATATTGATGCCACTGATTAGCGCTGATATGATTATATTTAATTTTAAATGGTGTATTTTGAGCGTATTTTGAAGAGTTAATATAATTTAATGAAATAAATTCTGCTGCTCCAAAAATTGCTTTTTCTGGTGTTGTCCATCCACGTTTATAAGCGTAAGTCGTTCCAAGTAAACGTGGCGCATGATCTTGAGCCCCAATTCCGAATAGGTTATAAACGGTTACTGGTTCAGGTAGTAAAATACGTTCATAATCAACCACTTTTCCGTTAGCATCTTTGATCGGTTTTGTTTCATCAGCAATATCCGTAATCGTAATTCCTTTTGCTAAATTACTACTTCCCCAGTTCGTTTCATGAATCGATTGAGACACTAAGAAGATCGGGTCAATATTATAATATTTTGCAGCGTCATAAATAGCTTGTGCTTGATTATGAAGCACCCCTTTATTTTGAAGGAACTTATTTAATCCATCGACATTAAAACTTCTAAATTGATCAATTCTTAAAAATTGAAGAAGATAGTTTGAATGCATTGTATGATTTGGATTTAAATAGTTCATAATAGTACTAAGAGTACCAGACGTATGATTTTGTTGAATTTGTGCAAATTGCGATAAGGTATAGTTATATTGGGTTGTTAAATAGCTAACACGTCCATTAATCGTCGTGCTAGAAGCTTTAATTCCCACGTAATCTTTATGAACGTACGCTTCAGCTCCTTGATAACTAATTTTGTAGAAGTTACCTTCACGTCCGATCACGGTTACTTCGTCTTTACTTTTTAACGTCCCTAAAATTGAAGAATTCGTCGTCGGAGCTTGACGGATATTTAAAGAGGAAATACCATCAATAACGACCCCAGTACGTGGCGTTTTAGAGAAATCGATATTAGCATCTGGATGAAGTTGTGGAGCAGTTAAAGTTACATAATCTTTAGAGACATAAGCTGTTGAATTGTTATATTCGATCTCATACCAATTCCCAGTTTCTCCAATGATGACAACCGTTTCTCCTTCAGATAATTTACCAATAGCAGCTTCCGAAGTTGAAGGTTTTGGACGAACATTTAATAACGTTCCATTAAGATTGTAAATATATCCTGTTTGCTTTGTTGTTTCAGGAGTCGGAGCAGTGAAAGTAATGTAATCTTTAGAAACATACCCTGTTGTGTTATTAAATTCGATTTGATACCAATTCCCGCTTTCACCCACGATGACAACTGAAGTTCCTTGAGTTAGTGTTCCAATTGGAGTTTCCCAAGTTGAAGGTTTTGGACGAACATTTAATAAAGCTCCATCAAGATTGTAAACGTAACCTGTTTTCTTCACGACTTCAGGAGTCGGAGCAGTAAAGGTAATATAATCTTTAGAGACATAAGCCGTTGTATTATTGAATTCAATGTGATACCAATTACCCGTTTCTCCAGTGATCACAACTGAAGTTCCTTGAGTCAGTGTTCCAATTGGAGTTTCAGACGTTGAAGGTTTCGGACGAACATTTAATAAAGCTCCGTCAAGGTTGTAAACATAACCTGTTTTCTTTACGACTTCAGGAGTTGGAGCAGTGAAGGTAATATAATCTTTAGAAACATAAGCTGTTTTATTGTTAAATTCGATTTGATACCAATTTCCACTTTCCCCAACGATGACAACTGAGGTTCCTTGAGCAAGTGTTCCAATTGGAGCCTCAGAAGTTGAAGGTTTCGGACGAACATTTAATAACGTTCCATCAAGATTATAAACATAACCCGTTTTCTTTACGACTTCAGGAGTTGGAGCAGTGAAGGTAATATAATCTTTAGAAA
>artificially_reared_2__coassemble_856_pt1 | contig 13473 bp, 10 predicted proteins | sample artificially_reared_2__metabat2_low_PE_015 | metagenome-assembled genome bin artificially_reared_2 | reverse complement strand
CTATATATAAACAGAAATGTATTTTATAATGCTACACCAGTCTTAGTTGGTAAGCCGCTTTAATATTAAGGCATCCTATAGTCCAGTTAAAAGTTTTCCGATATGAAAAACATATCTGGACTTATATATATGAGATTGTGTGGGGATGAGTGGTTAACTCATCAATTAGCAGATGAAGAGGATGAATCGTTAGAAGTTGTAACATCTTAATAAAAATGAAAAATAATGAGTTCATGAATAACACTTAAATTCTTTTTATCATAAGATATATTAATTATGGAATTTTCGCCCATTTTAATGAAAAAGAAAGAGGGGATGTTATGGAGATTGAGTTTCAATCCAAATTAGAACTTATTAGTTTTTTAAATTTACATCAGGAGGATTTTATTCTTGAAATATCAGGGGAGTCTCCCTGGATAGCACCTCTTTTAAAAAATATGTATCCCAAATCAACTTATAAAGTCGATGTTTGTCTTGCAGAAGATCAAGCGTTTGAGACAGAGGTGATGAGTTGTTATGAGCGAGTTTTTTTCTTATCCCACTTACAACAATCGTCTACCACTTTTGATCAAATGTATCATACTGCTATTATTCCATCTTTATTTAATCAATTAAGTAAAGAAGAGGGGATTAATCTCATTCATGAGCTTCTTAAGCGAGGAGTTGAAGAGATTTATTTAGTAGTGGATCATGAAAATGGAGCAAACACATGGATTCTTTCTGATTTTAAAGATTTCGATGTTTCGTTTTTTAATTTGAAACACTTACCTAGCAAATTAATTAAAATTTATGCGACTCACTTTTTAGAGACTAAACAGCCACTACCACTTGTCAAAAACGGCCAAAAGCTTTCTATTTTATATATTTTACCCCATCAAAACGTGACGGGTGGGCTAAAAATGTTATACACTCAAATGAAGGCATTACAGCAACGAGGACATCGTATCACTGTTTTACTTCGAGGGGCCTATGATCGAGTCGTTCCAAATTGGATTACGGATTTTACTCCCGATCAAGAGTTTGTACTTCAAGGACATGAAACGTATACTGACTATTTAAGTGGAGTTGACGTTGTTTTTGCCGGTTTTTATAATCAAATTAAAGAGTTAATGAATGCAAATGTTCCTATTTTATACTGGGAACAAGGTCATGAGTTCTTATATGGGGATGTCGGTGATCAAGAAAAAGAAAAAATCATTCGCGCCTCTTTGCAGGAACAATTTAAAGAAGAGATTTATTATGCGACGGATTCGGTTTATGTTCATGATATTGTAAAAGCGCGATTTAATCAGGAATCTTATGTTTTACCGGTTTTTATTGATACTGAGCGTTATTATCCGGTTGAAAGAGAAGAATCGAAAGAATTAAGAATTTTACTCGTTGGAAATCCAATGTTATCGTTTAAAGGATTTGTCACTGCGTTGCAAGTCTTGGTTCAGGCGTGGCATCAAGGATTTCGTTTTAAAGTCACTTGGGCTTGTCAGGTTCAACCAACAACGAGTGCCTTACCTTTTGAAGTTGAATATGTGGTTAATGCGTCCCAATTAGAGTTAGCTAACCTTTATCGTCAATCGGATATTTTACTAAGTTGTTCGATTTATGAAGGGTGTCCATTACCTCCTCTTGAAGCAATGGCATCTGGGGTGGCAGTTGTTTGTACGAACTGTGGTGGCATTAATCAATACGCTAAACATGAGCAAAATGCACTGATTGCTTCATCTAATACGATTGAAGAATTAACGGAACATTTAAAACGCGTGTTAACAGATTCAACACTAAGAGCGCATTTAGTTGAAAATGGACTAAAAACAGCCGAGCAAATGAGTCCAGTCAACGGAGCTTGTTTGCTAGAAGACATCTTACATAGTACGATTCATCAGTTTAAAGAAGACAAAAAACAAATAAAACAAACGAAAAAAGTGAAAATCTTATTTCTAATTGGAACGTTGCTTGGTGGAGGAGCTGAAAAAGTGCTTTTAAACCTTGTGAAAGGACTCGATCAATCGAAATTTGATATTACCGTTCAAACTCGAATTGACCAAGGAATTTACATTGATGAAATTAAAAAATATGCGACTTATAAAACCATTTATAGAGTAACGGCACAGAGTGAAGAAGAAGCGAATGCTTTAAAAGAATACTATACGTACTTAGAGACATTAACGCCGACACGACTAAGTCAAGAAGTTATTGATCAAGACTATGATATTGAAGTGGCCTTTTTAGAAGATCAATCAACTCGGATCATTGCCTATTCACCGAATAAACATGCTAAAAAAATTGCATGGGTTCATACGGATTTAATGGCTAATCGAGGGGCGGACTTCTGTTTTTCTAGTGAAGAGGAGCATAAATCATGTTACGAAGCCTTCGATGAAATTGTTTGTGTGTCAGAAGGAGCCAAAAAGGCGTTCATTGAAAAATTTGGAATTTATGATCATGTCCATGTCATTTATAATCCAATTGACGAGGTAGAAATTAAAGAAAAAGCTGCGTTACCATGTCAAGCGTCGCTACCTGAAGAATTTAAAATTGTGTCTGTGGGGCGTTTAACGCCAGAAAAAGGATATGATCGATTACTTATCATTCAACAAAAATTAAAAGAATTAGGCGTTAACTGTCAGCTCATTATTATCGGAGAGGGCGTTAAGCGTCAAGAATATGAAGACTATATTCGACAAAATCAGCTAGAAGATTGCGTTACGCTCATGGGGTATCACCCAAATCCTTATCAATTAGTGAACCATTGTCAGTTATTTATCTGTTCTTCATACGTTGAAGGGTTGAGTTCTGCCGTGATTGAAGCGTTGATTTTAGGCATTCCTATTATTGCGACCGACTGTGCGGGAAATCGAGAACTTCTGAAAGATGGAGAGTATGGATTTTTAGTCGAGAATACGCTTCAAGCGTTGTATGACGGCGTGATTAACGTCTTATTTAATACGATGACTTATTTAGAGTTAAAACAAAAAAGTCAAAAAGGTGGCGAACAGTTTTCTTATCACCAACAACTATCCAAAATTCAATCATTTTTATTAATACCGAAAGAGTAACTTAATGTGTTGATTAAACGAAAAGAGAAATTGATTGAAGAAATGAGGGATGGCTTATGAAATCTTATCCAGTTACAGTTTTTACGCCAACATATAATCGGGCTTATACCTTAACTCGGTTATATGAGTCTTTAAAAAGACAAACCGTTCAATCGTTTGAATGGATTATTGTTGATGATGGATCAATGGATGAAACGGCAAATCTGATTTTTCCTTGGATTGAAAGCGAAGCAAACTTTGAAATTATTTATATTCGGGTTAAAAACGGAGGAAAACATCGAGCGATTAATAAAGCAACTGAACTCGCTCGAGGAAAACTATTTTTAATGGTCGATTCAGACGATTATCTTAAAGATGATGCCGTTGAAACGATTATTCGCTGGGAAGAAAGTATTCAAAACTTATCGGGTTATGCGGGTGTCGCCGGAAATAAAGGAACCAGTGAAACGGATCTCATCGGTCAAACCTTTGAGGGAGAGTATTTAGATGCGACTTCACTTGAACGTGAAAAATATCATATTGACGGAGATAAAGCCGAAGTTTTTTATACTGATGTTTTAAAACAGTATAAGTTTCCTGAAATTGAGGGAGAAACCTTTATGACAGAATCAGTTGTCTGGTTTCATATTGCACACGATGGATTAAAGCTTAGATGGTTTAATGACATTATTTATATTGCCAATTATTTAGAAGATGGTCTCACCAAAAATGCACATCAACTATTTCAAAAAAATCCAAAAGGAATAGAGTTAGCAGCCACCTTACATCAACAGTTTTATGAATCATTTTTACAAAAAGAAAAAGAGCAACTCCTAACTCAAATTCAATCATTCGTTACAAGTGGAAACTTATCTTATGCCATGAATCAGTTAAACGAAGCTCTTCCAGCGCTCAAAGAAGATCTTGATATTAAACGAATTCATGCGCAAGTGGCTATTTATGATCATCAGTTTGAATTCGCTCGGAAGCTTTTAAGTGAAATCCTATTAGTCGCTCCGTTTGACTCGCAGACTCATTTGAAATTAGCTGAATTAAGGGAACAAGATCAGCAACTAAACTTAGCCATTCAGTCTTATCAAGATGCCTTGTTATATACAACCGATCCAACAATAGAAAAACAAATCACAGAAAAGTTAGTTCGTCATTATCACTTAAATCCAAATCAGCTGAAACGAGTGGGATATCAAACGTTAAAGCAATTGGTTGAAGGAAATAATTTAGAAGAGGCTAAACAATTTATTTTAACTCAACCATCGTTTGATGAAGTGTTTCAGTTAGAAGTCTGTTACTACTGGAATCAAAATAATTATGTGTCAGCCATTCTTTCATGTATGCTAAATGCACTAGAAGATGAGCAAGATTCTCTTATTCACTCGCATTATTTACAAGGGCATCGTCTATTTAATCAAGGGAAGTATGAACAAAGCTTGAATGAGCTTTTGCAACTTCCGCCTGATGAGATGAGTCCAGTGAGTTTATATCGATTAGCGATTTTATTTAAGTTGGCAGGACAATTAGAGGTTTCACAAATGTATGAAAAACAGTATGAACTCATGGTTCAAACGATGAAAGCGGTGGGTGAGAAGTACTATTTTGATGAGATTAATCCTCAAAACATCGTTGCGTTACAACAACTTGGGTTCAAGTCCTTACAACAACATTTACAATCAGAAGCGAATTCGCTGAATATTATGGATCTCATCTTTTTTGAATATCCTTTAACAAAGAAAGAGGGTCAAGCGCTATTTGAACTGTGTCATTTTCATCAAATTAAAACAATTTTATATATGAGTGCCTCTTGTTTCAAACAACTAATCGACGGTCACGAGTTTGAACAGGAACGCTCGATACTCAATCAAGCCTCTTATTTAATTGCACCAAATGAAAAAATGAAACACTGGTTACTAGATCATGGGGTTTATACATCGATTCATACGTTAGAACTTATGGATGACATCGTTATCGAAAAAGGTGAGTTGACATTGAAAAACCGTGAGCTTTCGAGTTCCATTGTTTTCGTGAACGATTTAGCATCATCTGAAGATTTGCAATTAGTAAAATCATCCGTGATTCATGACTGCAAGCTAAATGTCTATCACTGCGATGTCAAAGAAATGAAGATGAGTGAGTTGAATGAGTTAGACGGAAGTTTTGGTTTGTTATATCAAGATTCATTGACGACATTAAATAACTCCGAGATGGATGCATCGCTTCAAACAGCGTATCAATTAGCCCTTTATCTTGTAGCGGGATTGCCGATTATTTGTTTACAAAACTCAAAAGAGGCGTCGTTTATTTTAAATCATCACTTAGGGATCACGGTTTCTTGTTTAGCTGAAGTAAAAGAAAAGATAAATGAGCTAACGACGGATGACTATGAGAAAATGAAAGCACAAGTGGCTATTTTCTCAAAGAAAATGAATGAAAAAAATTATTTTAAAGCAAGTGTTCAATCGATTTTACAAAAATTAAGGGGAGAAACGTTTGAATAAGGGGGAAGAAAAATGAAAGTAAGTGTCATTATCCCGGCGTATAATTCGGAAAAATACATTGCTCGTTGTATTGATTCTGTTTTAAGACAAAGTCTAGAAGATTTAGAGGTGATTATTGTTAATGATGGATCGACTGATCAAACACAAGCCATCATCGATCAATTTTTAACAGACTCTCGTCTTCGTGTTGTTCAATTGCCAAATAATGAAGGAATCATTAGAACAAAAGAAAAAGGGGTAAAACTTGCAAAGGGAGATTATATTCTTTTTGTTGATAATGATGATTGGATTGCTCTTGATACATTAGAAAAATTATATAATTATGCCATTAAAGAAGACGCGGACATGGTTTATTACAATTTTTATCAGGTCATTGGAAATATCGGATACCCTCAACCAGGGATCAAGGAGCCGTTACAAACGTTTAAAGACCATTTAACTGATGAAAGCATTCGTTCCATTTATCACTGTACCTTATGGAGAAAGTTAATTCGAAGATCACATATTCAAGCCATCGATTTCTCTAAAATGCCAAGTATTAATTATTGGGAAGATTGGGTAGTGGGTGTATTATTAACATTAAATGAACCGAAAATTGCTTATTTAGATGAGTATTTATACTTTTGGAACATGCATCCAGAAAGTACGGTTGGAACCATTCGTGATCGTTGCACGAGTGATATCATTCAGGCATTTGATTTTGTCACAGATACCTTTAAAGAACTTGGACTTTATGAACAGTACAAACATACGTTTAAACAACGATTAGAGGAACATACCGCTTGGATGGAATCTGTTAAAGAGCAAAATTTAAAATGTGCCAATGAAATGATGGCGTATTATCAGAAATGGATTGAAGCGTTTCATTAAATGAAAAAATAAGGTTTGATTTTATTTAAAGGAGCATTTGAGATGGTTGAGGCTTGTGCCAGTTTATCACTGATATTTTTAATTCTAGCAGGATTATTTATCATACTTAAGGATAAAGGAGCTATGTTCATTAGCGGATTTAATACACTCTCAAAAGATGAACGAGAGTTGTATGATAAACATCAGCTTGTTCAAGCGACGAGAAACTCGTTATTCTTATGGAGTATCATATTAGGCATAGGGGGCGTGTTATCTTATATTGTGTCTTCATATGCTGGGGTCATCTCATTCATCATTTGGATCTTCTTATTTTGCAAAGATTTACATTGGGATGCTAGAAAAGCGTTTGAAAAATATAAGAAATAGGTTGGCGAAATCCATTAAACTCCATTATCCCATCAAAAGTAGTGTTAAAAGGAGCGTTAGAAACAGGAACGTCGTGGACGGAAACCTTTGAATACAATGGTCAGACCTACGAAGCAATCAATCAATTAACGGTTCAAACCTCTGAGGCAGGTGTCACCCAATATCGAGTGGATACAACGGTTAAAGATATGCCGGGTTATATTCAACCCGATTATGTAGAAACTCGCATTTATGAAGAAGGAAAAGGATTAGTTTCATTTACGAACTTACAACCCTTAAGCCAATTTGATGAAGATTACCCAAAAGACTATCCAGAGGTTGAATTCTATCAGTTTGGATATAAACAAACAGGGGTTCAACAAGCCTCTGATCAAGAAAGTTCTTGGGAAAACTAAGAGGCAGTTAAGTATGTCAACAAACGATGACGATTTAACGAGACGTCGCTAATTTGAAATAAAATAAGGATTTACCACTCTATTCTTTAGCTAAATCCTGGGTATGGTTGTCTATTATGCTACGGCATTACATAAAAAGAAGGGGAGTTAGTCAATTTGTACTAGCTCCCTTATTTTTATCTTTATCCAATCATAAATAATTTATTTTTAAATTCAACTGTTTTGTCTCCACTGTTCATAGAAGGTTAATAATTGTTGTTGAAGTTGTGTATGATGACCTAACATGGTGTATCCAAATGAAGCGATTGAATAAGCATACGTATTAAATGGAGTCTGATAGGTCGTATATAAATCATTTTTTTTCAGTTCATTTGTCACAAACTCGATCGTATAAATAAAGTCGTTAACTCGTGAGGTCGGTGTATGGCTTGTACTAGCCGAATAATCAAACCAATAATATAAACATTGAGGACAAAAACTGATTTTAGGATGATGCATCAATAAACTGGCTGTCGTTGCCGAATCTTCACAATGATTCAGACCTTCAGGAAATGAAACATGATCTAAGTATGACTTTTTAATGAATTTGCACCATAACGGTGTTCGAATCTGTCCATTAAAATAAACCGTTAATGGATCTTGTTGAATTTGCTTCTCAAGGCCCCTTTCGTACGTCCACATGTTTATGATTTGATTTTCAATGACTTGATAGGCATGATATAACACAATATCAGCATTTGATGCTTTAGCCATTTCATATAACACTTCAAGTGCTTTTAAATCGAGTTGATCATCATTGTCCATGAAAAGGATGTATTCTCCAGTCGCCAATTCAAGACCTCGTTTTTTAGTTGTACTAATTCCGGCATTTTCTTGTTCAATGGCTATAAGATGAGGGTAGTTTAACTTAAATTCATTAATGATACTTTGGGTTTGATCCGTTGAGCCATCGTTGATGACAATGATTTCAATCCCTGGTAACGTTTGATTGACAAGAGACGATAAACAACGGAATAGATGCTGTTGTGCCTGATAAGCAGGAACAATCACACTCACTTTTGGTTGCATACGATGAACCTCCTTTGATTATAAAATATGGATTGTTAACTAAGTACGCTCAGTTCTTAAAAAATGAAACGGTTATCGTCATTTAATAGAAAGCATATGTGAAATGATAATTAAAAAATGAAGTTGAATGATTCAATTAACTTAGTATGATATAGTTTATTCGATTGCTAGGTTAATTTGATAGAAGATAAAACATTTATCAAAAAACAAGCCTCCATCATCAAAGAAGGAGGCTTGTTTTTATTTAATGGCAAGAACAACTAACTCAATAGAATCAACGGTAATGGTTTGAATCGGTTCAGATGAATTAACTCGTCCATATTGATTAGCAAGTAACACATAATCTTGTTCTAACTCTAAAGTCATTGCTTGATGAGTTGGGTTGATTAAAATTTTAAGTGATTCATAATCGCCGTAGGCTTTAACGTTTTTAATTGTATAGTCAATGATTCCGTTTGGAAGAGATTGAACTAAGATATGTGCTTGAATTTCTTCGCTAGTTGATAATCGAAAAGCTTTGATCGATTGGCGAAGAGAAATAAAATCTTTAACAAAATCAACGGTTTCTTGGTACTGATCTTTACGATCCCAATCTAATTGATTGATTTCATCTGATGATTTATAACTGTTGTGATCGCCATTTTTCGTTCGATTAAATTCTTGCCCCGCGTGTAAAAATGGAATTCCTTGAGATACTAAAATAAGAGCGTTAATCAGTTTTTGACGTTTTAATCGCGTTTCTAACGATTCACACTTATTGGCTAACATCATCTTATCAAATAAGGTTAAATTATCATGACATTCAACGTAATTAAGACTCATCGTTGGTTCAACAAATAGTGGGTCCATCCCAATTTTCGTACATGAACCGGCAATGACATTCATAACGCGGTTTAAGTCTTCTGTGTATCCAAGACCGTATCCAATATCAGATAGCTCGGTTTCAAAAGGTGAGCCTTTAATTCCACGGCTAAAACGATCATTAAAGTGAGCCACGTTTGGCATTTGGTCATTATTAAACATCATCGCCTTTTTTTCTTCAGGCATTAATGATGGCATATTCCATCCTTCACCGTAAACCATGACAGACGAATCGATCATTTGACATTCTTTTGCAATGTCATTCATCGTTTCTGTATCTAAAATCCCCATTAAATCAAAGCGGAATCCATCAAATCCATAATCTCTAACCCACATTTTACAAGAATTTATAATAAACTGACGACCCATCGGACGTAAGGAATCAAAGTCATTTCCACAAAATGAACCATTTGAAATTTCACCATTTTCTCCAAGCTTAAAATAATAATTAGGAACGATGTTTTCAAATGAAGAGGTTTGACGATCAAACATATGATTATACACCACATCCATAATCACTCGAAATCCTTTTTCGTGAAGTTTCGCGATCATCTGTTTCATCTCAATAATTCGTGAGTAAGGGTTATGAATGTCAGTGGCATAACTTCCTTCTGGTACATTATATTGAACAGGATCGTATCCCCAGTTATAAGATTCAAATTGATTTAATTCATCGACTGATCCAAAATCATACGTTGGAAGAAGTTGAAGGTGAGTGACTCCTAAATCCATGAGATAATCAAGTCCAGTTAATGTTCCACGATCCGTTCTTGTTCCTTCTTCAATGACGCCTAAAAACTTTCCAACATGCTTAATTCCTGAGTTTTTGTGCATGGAAAAGTCACGAACATGTAGTTCATAGATAATTGCATCCGTATAAGATTCAAGTGGTTTTAATCCATGACGCTGATTGTTCACTTCTACTTTTTGAGGATCAATAATCACTGTTCGTTGATGATTTGGTGTTGAGGCGATAGCATAAGGATCGGTAGCCTGATTCCATGAACCATTGACTTTGACCAGATAAATGTAAGAAGCAAGTTCATAGTCACCCATCAGTGTAAGGCTCCAAACACCTTGATTTCCTTTAGTTAAATCATGCGTTTGAACGTCATTGTTGTGATGAATTTCAACTTTAATTTGTGAGGCAATGGGCGACCATACTTTAAAAGTAGTCGCAAGTTTTGTGTAAGTGACCCCTAAATCATCTCCCTCATAATAAAAGGCCTCATCAAATGCTTTTGTTCTAACCACGTACCCAAATTGTAAAGGTGTGGTGAGTTGACGATCATCGGTTAATCGATAGCTTTCTCCTAACTCTAGTAGCGGTGTTTTTAAAATATATTTGACGTAGTTGTCATCATCTATGATATTAAGAATCTCTAAATTAACACTGTTAGACTGTTCATCTTTTAATCGGAAGCTTTGGTTCTTTCCTTCGTAATAATTTTTACTTAAATAGGCTGTAATGGTTTCAAATGTATCTAAATAGGCTTCAAATGTTTGACGTTTCCTCATCATAAAAATTTCCCCCTCAGTCATATTGAGTTCATTATATCTAACCCCATATATTTTTGAAATAGTTTTCTTGAAGTATTGTTGTGTAACGCTTTTCAGTTTTGAATGTTCTAGTCGATGTTGACGATGAGACGACTGCATTTTAAATCGTGAGATAAATAAGAACGATGAATTATCACATAATAAAACTATCTCATAAAAATGAAGAATATCTTTTCATCTAGCCTAAGCAGTTGAATGATTAAGTTAGTCACTTTAATCTTTTATGAGATCAGTGATTAGAATTTAAATTAAGCTTTTTTATCAGGATGATTTAATCAACGGATAGAAAGGAGTCATGAACATGACATCATTTTTAGAAAAAATGTTTATAGTTGAAGGTTTATTATTTGGAATTATTGGTCTTTTATTTTTCATCTTCCCGCTTCAAACCATTATTAGCTTGAGTGTTTTAATTGCTATCTTATTTATCATCGTCGGTGTTTCGACGATCCTTCGATGCCGACATCGCGAGGGACGTGCCTTTTTTATCTTTAATGGGATCATTAATATCTTATTTGGATTAGTCTTATGGCTTTATCCGATTCCAACCATTGATTTACTCATTGTTGTTTATGGGGTATGGGTACTCGCTCGTGGCGCTTATTTAATGTTCATGTCGTTTAGAAACGGCCATTTTGGATGGAATGCTTATACGGTTTATAATGCGATTCTAGTCGTTTTTGGAATCCTTGTCATTGTTCAACCTCTTTCGGTTTTAGTGACTGCTCCTTACTTTATCGGTGCAGCTTTGATCTTAACAGCGATTAGTGAAATTTATATCGGTGTTAAACTAAAAGATACGTTTTAAGTTAAAGAACCTGTTTAAGCGGGTTCTTTTTCATTTCAATTAAATTTTCACTGACGGTCTCTATCGTTTTATGTTATGATAAGGATACAATAATAAAGATGGTGAAACTAATGGAGATCGTATTAACACAAAATCGAGCACTTGGCGAAGCTAAAAAAGTTCATTTTATTCGTCATTTTTTAAATTTAAAAGCTAGTAGTAGTCAATATACAGCTATTTCATATGAACGAGATATTTTAGATTTTTTTCAAGTCGAACAAATTGAAGACATTAGACTCGAGCAAATTATTGCGGTGAATATGTTTGATGTCGAGCATTATTTATTAGATTTAAAGGGGAAAGGGTGTGCTTCAGCGACGATTAATCGCAAAGTGTCATCTTTAAGCTCGTTATATAAATGGTTACTAAAGTATCAAGATAATCGAACGGGAACGGCGTTATTACATTTTAATCCATTTGGTAATTTGAAAGAGGAAAAGCCAAAGGTCAACTCAAAAGAAACCGAATTTCTGACAGCTGAAGAATGTATACAACTGTTAAAAGTGTTTGATACAACAAAACTTGTGGAGTTGCGTAACAAAACGATTATGTACTTAGCGTTAACCACAGCGCTTCGTAAATCTGAGTTAATTAATATTCGTCTTCAAGATGTGACAAAATACGGAGATTATGACGTGATTCATGTTACTCGAAAAGGACGAAAAAAAGACATGGTTAAAATTCAACCCGGTGTCAAATTACTGATTGAAGAGTACGTGAAGCGAACGAGTCGTAACTTTGAAGAGCATAAAGAGGCTTATTTATTTATCGGCCACTCTCGTAACAAGCGTAATAATGAAAAGCTCGATCCAAGTTCATTAAATTACATGATGAAAGCGGTCTGTAAGCGAGCGGGTATTACGAAGCATCTTAAAGTTCATTCCACTCGTCACACGGCGATTACACTTGCAATTACAAATGGGGCGAGTATTGAAAAAGTTCGTGACTTTGCAGCGCATCAAAATATTGCAACAACCAATCGCTATATTCACTCAATTGAAAAGTTAAAAGATAATGCCGGAGATCTTATTCAGTTTGATTTAATGAATGACGCATCCGCTAATTAAATTTTATGACTCTTAAAAAGTAAAGCATAACGTCTAGCATGGACGTTATGCTTTACTTTTTAAGAGTTTTTTTATACTTAAGCTTAAGTATATCAATGAATGTCATGTTTTGATGAGGTGCAAAAATGAGTTCGTAATCTTGTTCATGACACATACAATGAATTAGATGTCTTGCATATAGGGAGGAAAAAATGAAACAAAAAATTAGGTACACCATCATCAATGTCATTTCTTATTTGTTTTTAATCGTTTTATCATTTACAACGAACGGAGCAAAAGCCTTCACGATTCCTTCAGCTCAGCCACTCATTACACCCGCTCCATATACGTTTTTAATTTGGCTTTTGATTTATGGACTTTGGGGAATTTGGATCATTTGGTTTGGTTTTCGTCAAACAAAAGCAGATGATGCTTATCAAAGAGTCAGTCGATTTTTACCCATCAGTTTTATTTGTTCGGCGTTATCGTTAATCGTTGGTCAGCCGATAGCAGGTCTATTTATTGTTGGAGCACTCATGACGGCTAGCTTTGTCTACTTGTCATCTCAACATGCTAAAGGAGAGCGAGTTCCTTTTTTTCGACTTCCTATTTCTGTTTATTTAGGATGGTTATCGATTGCGACGATTGTTGAAATTTCTATTTTATTAAAAGCTAATGGTTTTAGCGAGTTATTTGGATTGACTGAAACTTTTTGGGCTATTTTTGTTTTAATGATGGGTGGTTTTTTCGCGGTTGTTTTTTTATAGAGTCAGCTTGACTTAGTTTATCCGCTTGTTTTTATTTGGGCGTATATCGGGATTGCTATTAAAAACTTAGATCACATCACTATTTTTCTGACTTGTTGCTTCGCGATTTTATTAATAGGCTGGATGATGGATCAAGTCAAACGAATGT
>artificially_reared_2__coassemble_834_pt1 | contig 13765 bp, 10 predicted proteins | sample artificially_reared_2__metabat2_low_PE_015 | metagenome-assembled genome bin artificially_reared_2 | reverse complement strand
GCTAAACCTATTAATGATTCATATGGGATTAATTTTAAACGTTCATTAATAGATACGTTTGTAGCTCCTGCTGTTGAATGGAAGAATGATCCATGAGGTAGATGATCCAGAACTGTTGCCCCAGCATGTACCATTGCGGCTCCACCTAGTGCAGAAACCCCAGCTGCCATAATTGCAGGTCCAAATGTTGCAGAAGCAATTGTTGTTCCTGCTGTCGTTGAGGCTGTTGCTGCCCCCATTAAAATTCCGGCGATTGGTGCTAATAAAAATTCAGGAATACTTAAACTACTTAAAAGAGCAATTGTATCAACTTGTACTGTTGAGGCTTTTATAATTCCGGCAACCGCACCTGTTCCGACTAATAAAATAGCTACAGGCATCATTTTAGCCAATCCAAATGTCATATATTCATTAATCTGTTTAACTTTACCACAAGCAATTACACCAATTAATCCTCCAACTGGTAGTGCAATTAATGGATCAACTGTTATTCCAGCTAAAGGGCGTAAGGCTAATAAAATAATCGCTACAAGCGGTCCTAAAATAGCTGCAAAAAAGCTTGGTAAATCTTCTTGCTTATGTTGTTCTACAACTTCTTTGACTTTCTCACCTTTGTTAACTAGTAATTTAACAAGCAATACTGTAACAATTAAACCAACTAGTGCTCCCACAACGTTAGCTCCCATTAAGCTTGATAATTCAACTCCAAAGTTCTCAGAAGCTGCAATGGTATTTGGGTTAGGTGATACGACATTTCCGCATTTTCCTCCACCAATCATAGCAAGTAAGACAGCGATTTTTGAATAATTTAGTTTTTTACCTAAAGCTAATGCAATCGGAGCAACAGTAATAACAGAAATATCGACAAATACCCCTGATGCAGTTAAAATCATTGTCGCTAAAGCTAATGCAAATAACGCATGCTTTTCCCCTAATAGTTTGACAATTTGATCGGCAATCTTAGCAGCAGAACCCGTTTGAATTAACACTCCAGCTAAAACCCCTGATGTAATAATTCGAATAATTGATGGCATCATTTCCTTTGATCCATTAATCATGATGTTAACCGTCTCAGTTAACCCTGCCCCACCAACTATTCCACCGATTAAAGCACCTAAAATTAAACTATAAGCGGGATGAATTTTTTTAATAATTAGAAATATTGAAACGCCTAGTCCTAATAAGGCACCGAATGTTGTAATTTGTAAATCCATCTTATCTCTCCTACTTCTTTATTTGTTCACAACTTGAATTAAATTAAAGATTTGTTGCGTCGTTTGTTTCATATTCTCAGCTGCAACTTCTTTATTCATCGCTTCCTCTAATGACATTGCTCCATTTACAATTGAAAAATAAGCATCGATTCCTTCTGCATGACAAGCTGTTGCTTCTTTTGTTACCGATCCAGCGACACCAATAACTTTACACCCATGTTTTTTAGCTAATTTAGCAACACCAATTGGAGCCTTCCCCATTGCTGTTTGATGATCTAAACGCCCTTCACCTGTTAACACAAAATCTGCTCCTTTAAGAGCTTCTTCTAACTTTGTTTCCTCTAAAATAATTTGAACCCCTGATTGTAACGTTCCGTTTAAAAAGGCAGTGAATGCAAATCCTAATCCACCTGCAGCTCCCGCTCCAGGTAAAGTAGCAAAGTCTTTTCCTTTATAATTTTCTACCACGTGAGCAAAATGGCGTAGTCCTTCATCAAGTTGTTCAACCATCTGTGGAGTGGCTCCTTTTTGTGGACCGTAAACATGTGCAGCACCCTCTGATCCATATAAAGGATTGTTCACATCACATGCGATTTTAAATTCGCATGACTTTAACTCTGATAATACATTTGAATCATCAATTGAGACAATTTGACTCAATCCTTGTCCACCTTGCTCGACCTCTTCACCTTTTTGATTTAAAAATTTATATCCTAATGCCATGAGCATTCCAATTCCAGCATCATTAGTTGCCGATCCACCAATTCCGATAATGAATTTTTTACATCCTGCTTCCACACACGCTTTAATCATTTCTCCTACTCCATAAGTAGTCGTGACTAATGGATTACGCTTATCAGCGGGTACTTGAGGAAGTCCTGCTGCTTGTGCCATTTCAATCACAGCCACTTCGTCAATCATCCCGTACTGAGCTTCGACAGGTTCATAAATAGGTCCTGTTACTGTTAATGAATTCATCGTTCCATTCATTCCACAAACTAACGCTTCAGTCGTTCCTTCTCCTCCATCTGCTAACGGTTTGACAATAACCGTTGCCTCTTTGTTTGCTGCTAAAATTCCTGCCTTAGCAGCTTCTCCAGCTTCAATTGAACTTAAACTTCCTTTTAATGAGTCAATGACAACAACGACTTTCATTTAATATACTCCTTTACTTAACCCTTACTAGAATTTTTTTTCAATAAACCTTCTTTTAAATTCATTCAAAAAACACTCTAATAAACCTCAACATTTGATAGGGATTTCTTTAGTGCGAGCGTTATTATAACATCTTAACTTTTATTTGTATACCTCTTTTTAATCAGATTTAAGATTAAATGAATAACGATTTCAATATGTTTGGTAATATTTATTTTTATATCTATATTTTGTTACTTATTATTAATTTTATGCCTTAAAAAGTAAAAAGCGGTCAATTGACCGCTTAAATTTAAGTTTTTGAAATTGTAATCATTAACTCTCCACTAAATGGAAAATCTTGATTTTGATTATGAAAAAGAATTTTAATCTCATCTTTTAAAAACTCTGTGAGCTCTAATTCATTAGTTTTTGCATCATAATCAATCGACTTTGGAATTAAGGTGACAATTGAAGGAACATTTCCGTCAATATCAACTAATTGATCTTTTAGTCTAAAATGATTTGCTTTAAAATTCATTGGAGTCGTCCACTCAATGAATTGATTTTCAACACTAATGATGGGAATTTTTTTTAGTCCATAAATCGAACTAATTTGATTTCCTTGTGCTAATAACGCAAGTAAGTGAGGAAGCTGCATCACGGGCGCTAATGTTTTAACGTGATTATTCATAATGCTTAAGGCTTCTAATCCTGTTAAATTAATTAGCGGTTTTAAGTCCTCAATTTGATTATCATTCAAGTCTAAAAACTGAAGATGCTTCATTTTACTTAACGGCTCAATACTGTGTATTTGATTTCGATTGGCAAATAGCATACATAAATGCTTAAGTCCAACAAGTGGTGTCAAATCTTTGATCTGATTGTCATTAATATTAAGTTGATATAATAGCGATAAGTGCTTTAGGGGTTGGAGCGATTGAATTCGATTTTCATCTAAATATAATACTTCAAGATTAATGAGTGATTTTATAATATTTAGATTGGAAATGCCTACTCGCATCATTGAGAGTAAAGATAATTGTTTCATAAAACGTAATTCTTCAAAACTTTGAAGCGGGTTATTATCTAAAAACAAAGTAACTAACTTTTTTAACTTTGTTAACGGCCACAAGCTTTCAATTTTATTATGACTAATATTTAAACTTTGAAGATTTTTAAGTGAACTAAGTGCTTTTAAATCTTGAATCTGATTATTCATCACACTGAGTTGCTCTAAGTTTTGTAACTCTCGCAACGGCCTTAAATCAGCAATTTGATTTTCATTTAGATATAATCCTGTTAGATTGATTGCATAATTGATCCCAGTCAAATCTTTAATTTCTTTTTGTTCTAAGTATACGGCTCCCTTTAAACTAGTAAGCTGAGCTTCTGTAATATCTTGATCAGCTGGTTGCTTAAAATATATTTCATTTAAAGCTGCTTTTAATTTTTCATCTCTTATAACATTGGTCAACAGTATCACGTCTTTCTTTTTTGAAACAAGTTTATTTTTCGCTGTTAATATGACCAGGATACTATATAAGATATTCTCTATTTATTTAACTGACACGTGAAATAACACGAAAAAAGCTTTACCTCTTAAGAAGTAAAGCTTTTGTTCTTATTTATAGGTGCTTGTATCAATGTATTCGTTATAAACGACATTTCCATTAACGTCATAACCAACTAAATACGTTTGATATTTTTTGCCAGACTCAATTGTTTTAACACTTGGTTTGTAATTAATACCTTTTAATGCATCTTCATTAGACCAAAACTCAATCGTTAGCGTACCATTTTGTGTATAGGCATTAATGTAAATAGGATAATCTAATGTATTAACGAATTTAAAATCAATTAAATCTTCTGCCATAGTCGCATCTAATCCAGCAGGAACATACCCCACTTGTAGACTATGATTTCTTCGTTCTGTTGGCATAATTCCAGCATGTAACACAGTATTATACAATGTCGAAGAAACCTGGCATATTCCTCCTCCGATTCCATCAACAGGTTGAGAATTAACAAAGACTGTGGCATTTAAATAACCATTTGATGCAACGACTGGCGAAACTTTTTTAGTATATGAAAACTCCTCACCTGGCATCAATAACGTTCGATTAATTTTTGACGTTGCTAATTCTACATTTTTAGATCGCGCAATACCAGTTGGAAATGACGAACTATACGTAGAAATTTTAGAATTAACCGATTTTAATAGCTCTGGATCTTTTGATCGCTTGTCAATGATTCCTTCAGCTGTAACAGTTATCGTTTCTTTTGACTGTTCATCTAATGCTGTTTTGATTTCATTAATAATTGCTTTAGTATCAATTGAGTAACCATCTCGACCTTCTCCTACTTCGAAATTCCCACTCGATACCATCTTAAACGTCGCTTCTTCTTTTTCGACATAAACTTCATCAGCAATTGACTGAATCCACTCTTCAACTAATGCTTCATCATAACTATATGTAATGGTATATTCAACTAAAGGCGCTTCTTTAATTCGCTCAGCTTGTTCAAAAATGTTTAAATCTTTTCCGATTGAAAAAATTTCATTTGCTAGTTCATTAATATCTTCACTAATAGAAATCCCTAAATCTTTTAGTGTCTTAGAAAAAGTTTGATCATTAACAACGACTTCAATCGCTTGATTTTCGAAACCATCGATTTCTTCTTTTAAGCGCTCAGTTAACTGACCTTTTGAAATTTCTGATACGTCTTGATCATTGACCTTAATATTAGGAAGTGTCATCTCTTGATAGGATAAAACCAACTCTTTTGCTTGATAGTACTTATATGTTTGTACCCCACCAAATACTAATCCGGCTACTGCAATGACAATAGCTCCTCCAATTAATACTTTTTTCTTTGTACTCATAACATGTCCCCTTTAAATAAAAATCAAAGTCTCTCTTACCAACCTTTTTTATCCCATGTTAATCATACCATAATGTTATATATTTTAAATAATATTTAGTTTTTTGGATTAATTTTCTTAAAATTCGACATCTCTTTCTTCTTTTACTTGAACCAAGTAATTAACATGTTCACCGGAAGCTGTTTCAAAGCTGATCAGATAGTCTCCTTCACCAGCATAGCTATAATAACTAAAACAATTTTGTTCACTATTTGGCTTCAAATAAACTAACTGACAAATCATTTCGTTATTAACAACTGGCTCGTAAAGAATATGAGGACTATTTGCATAATTTCCTAAGTTATATGCAATAGTTGCCTCTGCTAAACTCTGTTGCTTTAAAGCTGTTTCGTGATAAAAAACCGTTGGAGAAATTAGAGGGTGCAACGGCTGCATCATTAAAAATTCCTGCATTAAGTAGCGATAATTAAAATGAAGAACTAATGCTTTTTTTGCTTTTTCATAACGATCTTCAACGACCTCATACCCTGTTAATGTCACTTGCCAGAGTAAATCATTATTACTCCCCGCTAGAAACACTAATGGATCTCCTAGCGCATAAACTTCACTTGTTTCATAATCCTCTCGATTCACTTCGTCTAAAATTAATAATCGTTGAGAATTAATGTCTGTTTCATGAACAATTACTGTTGACTTTTTATTACATCCGCACAAACATATGACTACCACAAAAATCATCACAAACCGCTTCATCTATCCCATCCTTTTTCCCTTTATCACTAATTTTTTATCACGTTACTTTTTCGCCTCGTTATCCACTTCATTAAAAACAATACATAACTCTTATTTCTATCCATTTAACGGTTCGCATTAAGTTTAAACTAAAACCACGCTAACCAAACATAAAACTGCATTTTGGGGGCTATCTATTCCTATCATATTAATGATGATAACTGACCAAAACAAGTCTAGGTGGATATACATTAAAGGCATTTTTTAATGACAAGCTAAACAAATGATTTTACATTAAGACTACCATTAAACTCCTTCATCTGACAATAAAAAAGTATGGCTTTTCTTTATTTTAGTTAAAGAATCATCATTTTAAACAGCACTACTTTAAAATCGTCTCCTACAAACCAAAAAGTGGTCCTTTTAACATTTTACTCGTCATCATACTCTTTCTCTTTTATTTGCATCTAGCTAAATCTTCAAGACAGGGTTCAGAATTAAAAGTCGTTGAGCTTCACTTTAATAAGAAAGCAAAAAAAATGGCCTTTCGGCCATTTCTTAATATCCTTGTTCCATTAGTGCTTGTACTTTTTCATCTTTTACCGTGACACCATTTGCTTTTAATTCTTGAATTTTTTCTTTAAATTGTGGTAAGTATCTTTCATGAGCAACAAGCATTTCATCTAATAACTCTTGCGCTACTTTTCCACCAATGATTTGTGGGTTTAATAAGAAGGCTTGTAGTGCTAAGCCATAATCTCCAGTAATGGCAGCTTTAATTGTACATTCTTCCATTGCTTTCATGACTTGAAGCCATCCTTTTTCAGCACTATCAAGTGGTCCCCAAGCAACTGGCATTGCACCTTTACCGGTAATATAGCTCGTCACTTCTACAACACTATCTGCAGCTAAATCAGGTAATGATCCGTTATTTTGTGTAGAAACAACCATTGGAAGTCCTTTGTCATTATAAATAGCGTTAATGCATTCACAAGCGGCATCACTATAATAAGTTCCTCCACGTTGAGTTAATTGCTCTGGTTTATAATTTAAATCTTTATCTTTGTATAATTCGAACAATTCGGCTTCTGTCTTTTTAACTTGCTCACCTCTTGTTCCAATGCCATGATACTCTTCTAATCCATGTTTTAACATTTCATCTTGTAAATAATAATAGCGATGATATCCACATGGAATTAACTTCATTTGTTCAAGTTGTTCTTTTAAGAAATTAACTTTAAAGATATTAGCTGGTGTTCCATCATCTTTTGTATACATGGCATCAATAATATCCATTGTCACATCTTTTCCAGATCGATCAGTTACTTTATGCCAGTGGAAGTGATTTAATCCAGCAAATTGATAAATTAAATCTTCTTCTTTAACCTCTAACATTTCAGGTTCTTTCATCATGGAATTGATAGGAACATTACATAGTCCGATACATTTTTTCCATCCTCCATGCTTGATAATTGCCTCTGTCACCATTCCACTTGGATTAGTGAAGTTAATTAACCATGCATTTGGACATAACTCTTTCATATCTTCCACAATATCTAAAATCACTGGAATAGTACGTAAGGCTTTAAAGATTCCCCCAGCACCATTTGTTTCTTGTCCTAACATACCATGAGAAAATGGAATGCGTTCGTCTTTAATACGTGCATTTAACAAACCAACGCGAAATTGTGTCGTAACAAAATCAGCATCTTTTAATGCTTCTTTACGATCAAGTGTTAAATGAACTTTAACGTCATAAGGAGAAGCATCCCACATACGTTGTGCCATTTCTCCGACAATCGCTAACTTCTCTTTTCCTTCTTCAATATCTACTAACCAAAACTCGCGAATTGGTAACTCTTCATAACGTTTAATAAATCCTTCCATTAATTCTGGAGTATAACTACTTCCCCCACCAATGGTTACAATTTTAATCCCCTCTTTTTGCATTAAGCATCTCTCCTTCAATCGTTGATTACATAGCTAATATAACCTATCTCCTATGAAAATGAAAGAGCTTTAATTATTTTTAAAATACTGTTTCAAACTTTTTTTGAAATCGGTATTATTTTTTAAAACAATATTTCATTTCACTTATGTTATAATTTTTTTAGGTGATGAAAATGTTGATTGAAGAGAAGATGGAGACCATTAAATTATCCAATAATGAAGAACTTGTTAAAACATATATTAAAACATATCCCGAAACGCTTAAAGCCTTAACCACACGAGAACTTGCTGAGTTAATCTATACATCCCCAAGTACTCTGGTCCGCTTTTCAAAAAAACTAGGCTTTACGGGGTGGAATGAATTTAGAGATGCTTACTTAAAAGAATACGATTATTTAACTAGTCATTTTACTAAAATCAATGCCAATATGCCGTTTACTGCTCATGATACAATGGTTTCCATTGCGAATAAAATTATTTCATTAAAACAAGAAACGTTAGAAGATACGAAGCAATTGATTAATACAGAGGCATTAAAAAAAGCGACTGAGCTTATCATCAATAGTAATAGCATTAAAATGTTTGGATCGAATAATATCATTTATGAACTTTCTGAATTTCAATTTAAGATGTCTCGAATTAATCGTGATGTATTTTTTACAGGCTTGCAGGGGGAACAGCATCATTTTGCTAATCGATGTAAGCCTACGGATGTCGCAATCATTGTTTCTTACACCGGCGAATCGTCGTATCTACTAAAAATCGTTCAACAACTACGCTCACAAAACATTCCTATTATCGCGATTACGAGTGTCGGTAATAATCGCTTATCAAACTTAGCAACGATCACATTACATGTCACGACACGAGAAAAGGCCTATGGTAAAATCGGAGCTTTCTCATCTTTAGAATCAATTCGTTGTGTGCTTGATATTTTATATTCCTGTGTCTTTGCCAAGGACTATCAAAAGAATTTAACTTATAAAAAAAGCGTTGCTAAAAAATTAGAAACGGCTCGAAAATCATCTAATCAAATTATTAAAGATGAATAAAAACCACCCATTTTAAAAAGGGTGGTTTTTGATTTTTATTCGGCTACTTCCTCGTCATTTGAAACTTCTAAATCACTATCAGTGATTGTTTCTTCTGTTTGATCATCAACTAATTCTTCATTTTCGATGTCTTGTTCAACCATTTCTTCATTTGTTTGTTCTTCAATTGATGCTTCTTCATCTAATAATGGTTCATTTGACATCGTTTCATCTTCTGATGACGTTGCCTCTTCAGATGGATTAATTACATTCTCGGTTTGAGATAATTCATCTTCAGGTAAAACATCTTCTGATGGATTCACTTCGTTTGCTGATGTAAATAACCCTTTGATCCAGTCAAATAAGTGACTAAAGAAGTCGCTTATCCAATCTCCGATTTTTTCTAAAAGACCAGATTCCTGTAGCTTAATTCCCGCTTCTTTTAAACTTTCAGAGATGCTATTTCCGATGTTTTGCATCGTATCTTTAATATCATTATATTCGATCTCTAAGTCATTTACATCTTCCATTAAACTTTGAACACGAGCTTGCGTTTCTTCACTTAATTCCACTCCGTAATTATTCGTGACATTAATAATGATTTGCCCAATTTGAGTTGAATTTGGTGAATCTTTAATGACTTGTTCTTTGATATCATTGATAATTCCTGACGCAATCGTTGATGAGTCACCTTTATCCGTGATTTCATTTTCTTCATCTTTTAAGATTTCATCAGCAATTTCTAATGTTGTATCGATTTCTTCTTGTGCCACAACTTTATTTTCTTCTGATAAGCTTTCTCCCATAATTTCTTCAGCACCTGCTAAAATTCCAGCTAACGCTGATTCCCCTGTTACCATGAAAGGAGCCGATACAATGACTTCACAGTTTAAAATTCCTGAAGTGATTAAGGCATTCGTAAACATTTCATTTGTCACTAAACTTACATTTTTAGAGTTAACTTGAACGCCACCTTCACTCGTTAACTTGACATAAGCAGATGAATACCAACCACCTGTGTAGTTGTCTAAAGCATTTGGAGCTAAACCTAGTTGCTTAATCGCTGTTTCATTATCGACATAAATAGCTTTCATATCATCTGAAACTCCGAAATAATCTCTTAAATTAGCTTCCTCATTTTTAGTTAAACTTGAACCAAATGATAAAATTTCTCCTTGACGATATTCTCCACTAAATGATCGCTTAGCAAAAGCAGTCGTTGGCATGGTTAATCCCACAACAATCGCTAAAGCTAAGACAACTTTTTTTATCCAATTTCTTTGTAACATCTTAGATTTCCTCCTACTTCTCCTATTTTAGAAATCATATGACCGCTTTGTCTTTTACCAAAGCTAATGGTATTTTACCATGTTTTCATGGATTAGAATACATAAAATTATTCGACCCAATCTTGCCGACTCACCTATAAGTACTCATTAAATGTCACGATAAAAGCCTCTCATGACTGAGAGGCTTTTTACTTATGCTAAATCTTCACCATTCGTTTCAATAACTTTTTTATACCAATCGTAAGATTTCTTTTTCGAACGTTTTAATGTTCCATTTCCGTCATTATCTTTATCTACATAGATAAATCCATAACGTTTTTTCATTTCTCCAGTTCCTGCACTCACTAAATCAATGCATCCCCAAGTGGTGTAACCAAGTAAGTCAACGCCATCTAATTCAACCGCATCTTTCATCGTTTTAATATGTTGGCGAAGATAGTCGATACGATAATCATCTTCGACGTAACCAGACTCATCTGGAATATCAACAGCCCCTAATCCATTCTCAACAATAAATAATGGTTTTTGATAGCGATCATATAAGGCATTCATCGTAATACGTAATCCAAGTGGATCAATTTGCCATCCCCATTCACTTGAGTCTAAATAAGGATTTTTCAACGTTGCAAAGACATTACCTTCTGTTGTTTTATTAACTTCAGGATCAGCACTTGTTAAGCGTGAAGAATAATATGAGAATGAGATAAAATCAACCGTATGATTTTTTAATATTTCCACATCACCTTCAACAAATGGGATTTGAACCCCTTCACGCTCTAATTGTTTTAAAGCATACGCCGGATACTCACCACGTGATTGAACATCAATGAAGAAATAATTTTCGCGATCTTTTTCAATTGATTTCCAAACATCGGCAGGATGACAAGTGTTAGCATACGTATTTCCTGCCGCTAACATACATCCAATTTTAAACTCTGGATTGATTTCATGACCAACTTTTGTTGCTAATGCACTCGCTACTAATTCATGATGAGCAGCTGTGTATTTAATTTGCTGTTTATTTTCTCCCTCTTCAAAGTATAATCCCGCCCCCATGAATGGGAAATGTAACAGCATATTAATCTCATTAAAAGTTAGCCAATATTTTACTTTATGTTGATATCGTTTAAAAATCGCTTCACAATATCTCACATAATGATCGACCATTTCACGACTTCTCCATCCCCCAATGGTTTCAATTAAGTGCATTGGTACATCAAAATGGCAAATCGTTACGAGTGGTTCAATGCCATACTTTAGACATTCATCAAATAAGTCTTCATAAAATTTTAATCCCTCTTCATTTGGTTCTAATTCATCCCCTTTTGGAAAGATGCGTGTCCATGCGATTGATAAACGATAACATTTAAATCCCATTCCAGCAAGTAATGCAATATCCTCTTTGTAGTGATGATACATATCAATTGCGTCATGACTTGGATAGTAATGATCGTCATCACATGCAAACATTTTCATCTCACCTGAACCAACCGCAAAGCGATCACGTCCAGCTGGGACAACATCTACGTTTGCTAACCCACGTCCTCCTTCTAAATAAGCTCCTTCACATTGGTTAGCAGCTGTTGCTCCTCCCCATAAAAAATCGTCTCTAAATGGCATAGCTATTTCCCCCTATTAGTTTTTCATTTTAAATTTTACCACCGATTAACTTTCAGTCATAGTGAAAGCAGTTGAAAACCACAAAATGAGGATCTATAAACGATGAGTTATAGATCCTTATAAAGTTACATCATAACTTTTTCTTACAGTAAAGATGAATCTATGTTTGTTTCATTTACACGATTATTTTCCTGCTTTTTCAGCTTCAAAATTCATTTTATCAATTTTTCTAATGAATGGAAGATAAACGAAGAACGATAGAACTAAGATGACAGCTTGTAATAAAGCAGCTCTCCATCCACCCACTATGAATCCTGAGATGATTGGTGGTGTTGTCCAAGGAACAGAGATTGCCGAGAATAAAGGAACTAATCCTGTCGATATAGAGAAATATGTAATAATTCCTGAAAGAACCGGCATTCCGATAAATGGTAGGGCTAAAAAAGGATTCATAACAATTGGAGTTCCAAATAAAATGGGCTCATTAATATTAAAGATGCCTGGTACTCCTCCTAATTTTCCTAATTCTTTACATTGCTTAGACTTAGCAAAGAAAATCATATACATCACTAATCCAATCGTTAATCCAGATCCTGTAACTGTGATGAATTGATCGATAAATTGTTGCGTTACAATACGCCCACCATTTTCAATTGTTAAAGCCATTCCAGAATCTAAAATTGCTTGATTCGCTAATCCATTTGCTTGAAGAAGAGATCCCATAATTCCACCGACAATCGTTGAACCATGAACACCAAACCACCATAAGAAAGGAATTAGGAATGTCATCAAAATAACTCCACCTAAAGAATCTGTCATTCCTTGTAATGGAATTTGAATAACTGAATAAACAGCTTCAATCAATGTTGTATCTAAAACAAACTTGAAGAAAGAATAAACAAGTGTTGCTCCCGTGATAATAACAAACGCAGGAATTAAAGCGGTAAATGAGTTAGCCACTCCTTCAGGTACTCCAGCTGGCATTTTAATTCGAATATCATGTTTCATAAACCATGAATAAACCCATCCAACAATTAAACCAATCATAATGGCGGTAATCATCCCTTGACCAGCTGTCCATGTTTTATCAATGACATTACTTACAACTTCTCCACTTTCAGAAACCACAAAAGAGTTTGTTGTTAAGAGAAATACGACAAGACCTAATACACCAGCATTTAATGCTTGATATCCTTCTTTTTTAACATACTCATATGCAATTCCCATAACCCCAACAAGTGCAACAATATTAAATGTTGCTCCATACGCTTGATTTAATGGATCAATCCATCCCATTGAAGTTAACCAATCAACTACCGCTTGAACTGGAAAATTTGCAAGTAATAAAAAGACAGAACCAACGATTGATAACGGCATGGTATATAACAATCCATCTTTTAGGGCAACAATACCTTTTAAACTGACAAACTTCATAATAGCAGGTACCACTTTATTACCAAAAAACTCTTGCACGACAATCCCCTCCCTCGGGCTTTATTTTAGATTTAAAGCAAACTCTAGTACTTTGTCACCATTCATCATTCCATAGTCAACCATTGGAATGACTGCAACTGGAATATTTTTAGGCTTACAAATTTGCTCTGCTGCCTTTAATCGATATCCCACTTGTGGGCCTAGTAAGGCAATATCGCAGCTCTCTGTTTGTTTATCGATTTGTGATTCTGGATAGGCCCCAATTTCTACTTCAAGTCCTTTTTTATCTGCTGCTTCTAACATTTTTTTCACTAAAATACTTGTTGACATTCCACCTGCACAAAATAATTTAATTTTTAACATGTTCATTTCCTCCTCTCATGTTTTACTTTAGATTTAAAGCGAAATCTAATACTTTCTCACCATTCATCATTCCATAGTCAACCATTGGAATGACTGCAACTGGAATATTTT
>artificially_reared_2__coassemble_802_pt1 | contig 14174 bp, 10 predicted proteins | sample artificially_reared_2__metabat2_low_PE_015 | metagenome-assembled genome bin artificially_reared_2 | reverse complement strand
CATTAACAAAACCACCAATAAACGGAATTCGTTTACTTGGTGGCTGAATAGTTACCATTTTTTTATTATTAAGGTAAGAGAGTTAGTGATTAGCAATAGTTTCAAATGGCTTCTTTGTTTATAAAATGTTAATGACACGATGATTAACAACAATTGCTTCTTGTTTAGGAAGTTTGATCGTTAAAGTATCGTTGTTTAAATGAGCTGTAATTTGATCAGCATCGACATCGTAAAGGTTAAAACTTTGTGAAAATGAATGAGCTTGATAAGATTGGCCAATCTCTTCATGAGTTTGAATGACTTGCTTTACTGTTAAAATTAAATGTTGATTTTCAACAGCAAGTTGAATGTGTTCACGTTTAAGATTTGGAAGTGTCAGTGTAAAGACATATTCGCTACCTTGATCGGTAAATGATGTATTATTCATCGGTAAAAGAGTAGATTGAAAGGTATTTACCATGAGGTTTTCCATCTGATTAAATAAGTTAAAAAAGTTAAAAGGTGTGACTGAATGAGGATCTTCTGGTATTAAATTAGACATATGATTCCTCCTTAGCTGAGATAAAAAGTATACAAAATATCATATGTCGTCTCTTAACGAGGGTACCCATTTTTGATAGATTGCACGAATAAAATCATTATGATAAACTGATAGCAAGAAGGTGGTCGTATGAATATAATTAAAATTGCAGATTTGGCAGGAGTTTCTAAATCAACCGTCTCTAGATACTTAAATAATGGTTATGTAAGTGAAGAAGCTCGTGAGAAAATAAAAAAAGTCATTGAAGAAACTGGATTTGTTCCAAAGCGTCAAGCTCAAGCCATGCGGCTACAAAAAACTAATTTAATTGGAGTGATTGTTCCTAAAATTAGTACGGAAACAGCTGCACGTGTCATTGAGGGAATTACTAATGAATTAAGCGAAGTAGGATATGAAGTCTTAATTGGGAATACTAACTTATCTATTGAAAAAGAAATGGATTATTTAAAGGTTTTTAAAAATCAAGTCGATGGAATTATCTTTATGGCAACTGAAGTGACGCCGAAACATTACGAATTATTTGATCAATTAAGCATTCCCATTGTTGTGATTGCTCAAAAAGTAAAACACTATCCTTGTATTATTCATGATGATTATCATGCCGCTAAGGATGCCATTCATTATTTAATTAATAAAGGTCATCAATCCATTGGATTTATTGGAGTAGGTGAGTACGATGAGGCAGTCGGAATTGATCGTAAAAAAGGTTATCTAGATGCTTTAAAGGAACATCAAATTCAGATAAAAGAAGAATACATTCAAATTGGTGACTTTAGTCATGAAAGTGCCTTTTGTTTAACTGAAAAGTTAATGAATTTACCACATCCTCCAACGGCTATCTTTGCAGTAACGGATAACTTAGCGATCGGATGTATGGAATATTTAAACGAAAATAACTATCAAATTCCTAAAGATGTAGCAGTCATGGGATTAGGTGATATTAAAATTTCAGCTTATATGTCGCCTCCGTTAACAACGATTCATTATCATTTTCAAACAATGGGAGCTAAAAGTGCTAAGTTATTAACCGAGATGATTAAGGCAGGAAAGTTAAGTTCTAAAAATTGTGAAAGCAATTTTATTTTTAACTATAGACTTATGGAACGGCGTAGTGTATAATAATCTTCGACAAGAAGGTTATTATTTTTTATGAATTGTGGGAACGTTCCCTCAAGATTCGACAAGCTGATCCTAAAAATTAGGAATTTTATTTTACCTTTAAAGAAAGCGCTCCTTTATTTTTTTCTTCTGTGTGGGAACGTTCTCGCATAAAGGTTTAATAGGTTTCTGATTATAGTTAAGCAAACATAGGAAATAATAACATTGTAAAATTTAATTATTATTTATATGATCCAACAAAGTTATATTGCCTTGTTAAAGAATCAATATAATAGAGGGTTGAAATAGAAAATAGGAGGATTAGATCTTATGGCAAATACGAACTATTCTGAAGTAGCTAAGGTTATTCTTGAAGCCATTGGTGGAAAAGATAATGTGGCTAGTGCTGCACACTGTGCGACACGTTTACGTTTAGTTTTAAACGATGAATCAAAAGTAAATAAAGCTGAAATTGAAAAAATGGACGTTGTTAAAGGTGTGTTCTCAACAGCGGGACAATTCCAAATTATCATTGGACAAGGAACTGTTAATCGCGTTTATGCTGAATTAGCTTCACTTGCTGGAATTCAAGAAATGAGTACAGCTGATGTTAAAGATGCAGCAATGGAAAAATTAAATCCATTCCAACGTTTCTGTCGTATGTTATCGAACATCTTCGTTCCAATTATTCCTGCTATCGTAGCTGCTGGTTTATTAATGGGAATTTTAGGAGTTGTTGATAAAATTGGATTAGGTCACTTAACAGGAGAATGGTGGTTCATGTTATTAGACATGTTCTCATCTGCAGCATTTAACTTCTTACCGATTTTAATTGCGATTTCGGCAGCAAAACAATTCAAATGTAATCCGTACTTAGCAGCAACAATCGGGGGAATCATGATTCACCCTGCTTTACAAAATGCTTGGACATCAGGAACAGGATATGAAACTGTTAATGTATTAGGATTAATTGATATGCCTTTACTTGGATATCAAGGAACAGTTTTACCTATCTTAATTGTCATCTTTGTTATGTCATACATTGAAAAGTACACACGTAAAGTGGTACCAAAAATGTTAGATATTTTATTAACACCTTTAATTACAGTATTATTAACAGGATTTTTAGCATTAGTTGTTATTGGTCCGATTGCAAACACAGTTGGTTCAGCTATTTCGACATTCTTTACTTATGCCTTAAATAACTTTGGTATTTTTGCAGGATTATTATTAGGTGGATCATATTCATCAATCGTTATTACAGGAATTCACCACAGCTTCCATGCGGTTGAATTAGAGTTAATTGGAAACACTGGATTTAACTCATTATTACCAATCTGGTCAATGGCAAATGTGGCACAAGGTGGAGCTGCTTTAGCTGTTTATTTCTTAACTAAAAATGCAAAAACAAAAGCCATTGCTTTACCATCTGCTATTAGCTGTTTATTTGGTGTGACTGAAGCAGCGATTTTCGGAGTTAATATGAAATATGGTCGTCCATTCATCGGAGCTGCTATTGGTGGGGCTTTAGGTGGAGCGTATATCGTATTCTCTAAAGTTGTCTTTACAGCAGTTGGAGTAACAGGACTTCCAGCCTTAGCAATCGCTAAAACAGGAACAACGATGAATTATTTAATCGCAATGGCAATTGCAGTTGTTGGAGCATTCATTGCTACATATATTCTTGGAATTAAAGAAGACTAATTAAATAAACATCAAAAATGAATAATGGATCGATCATCTTTCCGTTATTCATTTTTGCGTATTATAGAAAAAAGGAGAACGGTATCATGAAAAAAGTTATTTCAATTGGAGAAGCATTAATCGATTTCATTCCACAACAAAAGGGGATTGCTTTAAAAGACGTGGAGGGATTTTTACGTGTCCCAGGTGGAGCGCCTTTAAATGTAGCGGCAGCAGTTGCTAAACTAGGTGGAAAAGCACAAATGTTAACAAAGCTGGGGGTTGATGGATTTGGAGATGCTATCTTAGAAGAAGTGAAGCCACTAGGTGTTGATGTTTCGCGTGTAGGACGTACAAATCAAGCGAATACTGCTTTAGCATTCGTTTCTTTAAAAGAAGACGGAGAGCGTGACTTTTCATTCTATCGTAACCCAAGTGCCGATATGTTATTAGGGGAAGACGAAATTCACGAAGAAGATTTTAAAAATGGGTCAATCTTACACTTCTGTTCAGTGAGTTTAATTGATGCTCCAATTAAACAAGCTCATAAAAAAGCGATTGAATATGCGACAAAACATAACGGAATCATTAGTTTTGATCCTAATGTTCGTTTACCATTATGGGAGTCAGCGGAAGCTTGTCGTCAGGCGATTTTAGAATTTTTACCATTATCAAATATCGTTAAAATTAGTGATGAAGAGTTAGAATTCATTACTGGAATTAAAGATGAGCAAGAAGCATTAAAATCATTATTTGTTGGAAATGTAGAAGTTGTTATTTATACAAAAGGAACAAATGGATCAGACTTTATCACAAAAGAACGTGTTGTGACTGTTCCATCATTTACAGTAAAAGCTGAGGATACAACAGGAGCAGGAGATTCATATATTGGATCATTCTTATATCAAGTGGCTCAAGCCGTTAATACATTAGACGAGTTAGTTCAATTAGATGAAGCAAAAGTCACTGAAATGATGACATTCAGTGCAGCAACAGCGGCATTAACAGTGTCTAAAAAAGGTGCAATTGCAGCTTTACCTACAAAAGATGCAGTTATCGAAATGATGAATCGATAATTTGAGGAGGATCTAAACATGATGACAATGCAACAGTTTATTGATCAAATTGCTGCTGAAAAAGCCAAGCAATTACCGATCGTTAATGAAGATAGATGGCGTAATAAGTTTCACCTGATGGCACCAATAGGGTGGATTAATGATCCAAATGGATTATGTTATTTTAAAGGGTTATATCATGTGTTTTATCAATATTCACCACTAGATGCTAAAGGTGGATTAAAATTTTGGGGACACTACACGTCACCAGATATGGTCAACTGGACAGAGCATGAAGTTGCCCTATCTCCTGATATTGCAGCTGATGTTGATGGTGTTTATTCAGGATCAGCATTAATTCATAATGATGAGATGTATCTGTTTTATACAGGAAATGTTAAACATAAAGGAGATTATGATTACATTTTAACAGGGCGTGAACAAAATGTAATTATGGTTAAATCAACAGATGGATTTAACTTCTCTGAAAAGAAAGTTTTATTAACAAATGAAGACTATCCTAAAAATATGGGATTACATGTTCGTGATCCAAAGGTGTGGGAAGAAGACGGAACGTTCTACATGGTATTAGGTGCACGTTCAGTCGATGATAAAGGATACGTCATACTTTATCAATCAACAAACTTAACAGATTGGGAGTTATTAAGTGTTCCTGCTGGTGGATTAGACGATATGGGATATATGTGGGAGTGCCCAGATACGTTTAAACTAGAAGGAAAAGATGTTTTCATGTTCTCTCCTCAAGGAATGGATGCCAAAGGATTTAAGTATCATAACGTTTATCAAAGTGGATATGCAATTGGATCATTTGATGAATCGAAACAAGTTTTATCATTAGGTGAATTTGACGAGTTAGATCGTGGATTTGACTTCTATGCACCACAAACGTTTAAAAATCATGATGGGCGTATCATCATGTATGGATGGGCTGGAGTTCCTGATGCGGTTGAACATGTGAATCCAACGATTGAAAAAGGATGGCAACACTGCTTAACATTACCGCGTGAGCTAGTTTTAAAAGGTGAAAAGATTTATCAGGTACCAGTAGAAGAATTAAAGGCGATGCGTCAAATTGAAACAGTAATTGAAAACATTGCATTAGATGAGCAACCAGTTTTTGAATTATTTGAAGACGATACATATGAATTAAACTTAGATTTTAAAGAAACAACAGCATTTGAAATTTTATTCCGTGAAGATTGCAACTTATCATGGAAAAACGGCGTTTTCACATTAGCTTTAGGAGAAAGTGGTTATGGGCGTGACAAACGTCAAGTTGAGCTAAGCAATCTTTCAAATGTTCGTATTTATTCAGATCACTCTATCTTAGAAATTTATTTAAATGATGGAGAAGAAGTATTCACTTCACGTATCTATAATAAAGAATTAGATAAAAAGTTATCATTAAAAGGAACAGGTTACGTAACATTAACAAAATGGGAGCTATAAAATAAAAGAAGATCATCAAATTCGATGATCTTCTTTTATTTTGTTTTACGTAGTTCTTCTTTTAGTTGACGTTTAGGAAGATTACGACGAAGTTTACGTTCAATCATATTAAATTCTACACAATCTTTTGGTGCGACAAACATACACGTATATCCATCATCTCCTGCGCGTCCTGTACGACCGATTCGATGAATATAAATTTCAGGTGTTTCTGGAACGTCATAATTATAAATATGGGTAACACCACTAATATCAAGCCCTCGTGAAGCGACATCTGTGGCGATTAAATATTGTAAATCTGCATCACGGAATGACTTTAGAATACGTTCACGTTTATTTTGTGGAATATCACTATGAATCACTTGCACATTAAATCCTCGTTTTTTCATTTTTAAAAATAAATCGTCTGCACGACGTTTCGTTCGAGCAAAGATGATCGCTAAAAAAGGTTGATCTTCTTCAAGCACTTGACAAAGTGTATCTGCCTTCCAGCGGTCGGTAGTCTCAATCACTTCTTGATGAATATTATCAATCGTCACTTTTTTTGGTTCAATTGAGACATTAACAGGCGCGTAAGTATAGCGGTAGGCTAATTTTTTGACATTAGGTGTCATTGTGGCAGAGAAGCATAGCGTTTGACGGTTTCTTGGCGTCATACTTAGAATTTGATCCACTTCATTTCTAAATCCCATTAATAGCATTTGATCCGCTTCATCAATGACAACTGTTTTAGTTTGAGTTAAATCAATCGTTCCACGTTCAAGATGATCAATGAGGCGACCAGGAGTGGCAATAATAAGATGAATCGTTCCTTTTAGTTTATTTAACTGAGAGCCAATGTTTCGCCCGCCATAGGCCGCTAAAACGTTAATAGATTTAACAGCAGCTAATTTATTAGCCTCTTCAGTAATTTGAAGTGCTAATTCACGTGTAGGCGTAATAATGAGTGCTTGCGTGGCATTAATTTCAGGAGAAATCATTTCAAATAAAGGTAACAAGAATGCTAATGTTTTTCCTGTTCCTGTTTGAGCCTCTGCAATAACATCTTTAAATTCTTTAATTAATGGAATACATTGTGTTTGAATAGGAGTGGGATGAATAATTCCTGATTTTTTTAAAATTTGAACAAATGGTTCACTAATACCTAATTCTTTAAAATTCATAATGACATACCTTTCATAGTTGTATTCATCTAATCATATCATAGTTTAACCGAAAAAACATAAGTAATTAATAATTAGTGTCATAAACAGTAAATGGGGATGATAAGTATCTAATAGGGTTTAAGTTAGATTTTAACTGTTTGAGTTGATCTAAGACACTCCCACGTAAGTAAAAGATTAAAATTCATAAGGTTGCTTCCTGGATACTTTATGATAAATAAAAAAGCAACTGAAACTCAGTTGCTTTTTCGAATATAACTCATAGGAATAATGGAATAATCTTTCATCAGAGAAATGATGATGGGCCATTATGGCCCATCCTTTAAAAGTTAGTTAATCATTTTAAAAGAAAGATTTATTAAACAGTCAAATTAGTTAGGAATAATTTGAGCTGCTTTTTTTTCGATAATTGGAAGGAAAGATTGGATACAAGGTCCAATTAAAAGTGTCGTAATGATTGTTCCAAGACCAAGAACCCCACCTAATGAGAACCCGATCACGATGAAAGTAATATCAAGACCGATACGAACCCATTTATATTGCCAGTTTGTTTTATCAACGATAATTAATGGAAGTTGATCCGTTGGTGCGACACTTAATTCAGCTGATTTTAAGATAGAGAATCCAATCGCAATGACAACACAGCTTACAGCTACGATAAGTAAACGAACAACTAACGGTAATGAGTCAATTCCTAAATTATTAAGTGACATATTAATAAGATCTAAGAATGGTCCTGCTGTAATAACAGCTAAGAATGTTCCTAAGCGAATATACTCACGTGTAAAGATTAACATCCCGACAAAGACAATTCCCATCACTAAAATATTAGCTTGTCCAACCGTAATGTTTAATAGGTTTGATAACCCTTGCATAAAGATTGTAAATGAATCGACTCCTGTATTTGATTTAATAAAGAATGCAACTCCTAATTGGATAATGAAGCATCCAACTAAGAAGAATAAGATTCTAACGAAATAGTTTTTAAAATTAATTTTGTTCATAATACTCCTCCTACAGACTTCAATTGATTAACCCTTACATTTGAAACTGTATACATAATATAAAAAATATGACAAAATGTCAATAGAGATATGTTTTTTTGTCTTATTTCGTCACCTAGCATCTTTTTGAAATTAGGAATAAAGGTTAACCGATTAAGAGGGCCAGTATATAATATAAAGAGATATTGTACATTTATTGTAAAAATATCATGATCGTTGTTAATTTAATCTCCTAGTCTAACATAATAAATAAGAATCTAAAGATCAAGTCATGCTTTTAAATGAAGGAGGGATGACTGTTGGTAACGTCACAGGGTAGATATTCATCCTATTTAGATGAGTATAATAAGATTACTATTTTGGCACCAAAGAGTTATTACGGCGGAGAGATAGCACCATTTAAATTAGTTAACACAAAAACATTAGAAATGTTTGAATTAAAAGTTGAAGAAAAAATAGATTTTGGTAATGAGATAAAATATACACTTTCAATTCAAGGATTTGTAGAAGTAGGGACTGAATACCAAGTCATAGATTGTTATCAAAATGCTAGTTATTTGTTTTTGGGATATATTGCTAGAACAGAAGCATTTGATAAACGTTTTTATTATGATGGGGATGATTTAGGTCCAACCTACAGTAAAGAAATGACCCGTTTTAAACTATGGGCTCCAACAGCTACGCAAGTTCAATTGATTCTTTATGAAGATGATGTCACTCACTTCCGTCGAATGAATCGACAATCAAAAGGAATATGGGAATTAACCATTCATCAAGATTTAGAAGGATTTCGATATCGATATGAAATTGTCAATAATTTAGTTCATCAAGAAACGATTGATCCTTACGCGATGGCTTCAACTGTTAATGCAGAGTATAGTGTGGTCATTGATCCGTTTAAGTGTATTCAAATTAAACAAGATTTAAGGTTAAAGTTAGCTCAACCAACCGATGCGATTATATATGAGTTAAGTATTAGAGATTTTACAATAGATTCCTCTTCCAAAATTAATCATCGAGGGAAATTTCTTGGGTTAACGGAAGGAATGAGGGATGAATTAACAGGACAGACTTATGGAATCGAATACTTGAAAGAGTTAGGTGTGACGCATGTTCAGTTACTTCCTATTTTTGACTTTGAGGGTATTGATGAAACGAAATCGGAATCTTCTTATAATTGGGGTTATAACCCTGTTCAATATAATGTTCCAGAGGGAAGTTATGCTTTAAACCCACAAGATCCTTATTCTCGAATTAATGAACTAAGAATTATGATTAATACGTTACATGAAGCGGGTATAGGTGTCATTATGGATGTGGTCTATAATCATGTTTATGAACGACGAACGTTTCCGTTTGATGCAATGGTACCGACTTACTTTTATCGCTATGATTATCAAGGAATGCCTTCAAATGGGACAGGATGTGGAAATGACTTAGCGACTGAACGATCCATGATGAGAAAATATATTTTAGATTCTGTCAAGTTCTGGATTGAAGAGTATGGAATTGATGGATTTCGTTTTGATTTAATGGGAATTATTGATGTTGATACGATGAATGAAGTGCGTCAACTTTGTGATGAGCTACACCCTAGTATTATTTTATATGGAGAAGGGTGGAACATGAACACACCACTACCACAAGAGCAAAAAGCAGCTAAATTTAATGCTTATAAGTTACCTCACATTGGACATTTTAATGATAAATTTAGAGATAGTATAAAAGGTCATACATTTAACCATAGAGATCGTGGTTTAGCGTTAGGTAATTTTGGTTATGCTAATGTCAGTAAGTTGTTATTAGCGGGAAGCTGCGGGTTAAATGAAGGTGAAATGGATATGTTTTATACTCCTTCTCAAAGTATTAATTACGTAGAGTGTCACGATAATCATACGTTGTGGGATCGAATGTTGCTATCTAATACGGATGAAGATGAACAAACTCGACAAAAAAGACAAATTTTAGCGACTGCGATGGTCATTTTAGCTCAAGGAATTCCACTTATTCATTGCGGACAAGAATTTTTCAGAAGTAAGCAAGGCATTGAAAATAGTTATAATTCCTTAGATGAGATCAACGCGATAAAATGGGATGAGGTTTATCAGCATCAACAAAGCATCAATCTCATTAAAGGGTATATTGCTATTCGTAAAGCACACAAAGCGTTTCGTTTCTCGAATGCAATTCTTGTAAAAAAACATCTTCGTATTTTTCAACATCACCATTCTGTGATAGAATATACTTTGAAAAATGTTAAAGAGTATGGAGAATGGGACGAAATTCATGTCTTTTTTAATACTCAAAATCATGAAGTAAATATTCCAATTGTTACAAATGATTTCAGTCTCATTGCGAATGAAAATCAAAGTGGAACAGAGTCATTGATGAAAGTGGACGGTGAATTAACGATGGCACCGCTTTGTACGATGATTTTAGTTAAGTAATGCTTAGACTATGTAGAAGAAGAGGATTATTGTAATGAGTGGATTAAACATTGATAAAAGTAGATAAAAAAACTCCTTAGCAGATCTAAGGAGTTTTTGTTGAGAAATGGAGTGCACATCATGGCAGAAGTTGTTCATATTAAAGTTGAAGGGGTTTTAGACGAGTTAATCCTTCATTCAATGCAAGTGTTGAATCAAACATTTTTTAACTCTTCTACAATTAATCAGGCAGAATCGTTTGATTTAATGTTTGAGTTTAAAGAGGAGATTTGTGACGATCATTTAATTGTGACCGCAACACTGGGTGAAGATACTCAAGTGATTAAACGTCAACTTGAGGTGAATGAATCAAAAACACGCAAGTATGCTTATTTAGCCGCTTATTTATTATTATTACAGCGCGAAACAGGTCGTGTTCAATCTTGGGGACTTTTAAATGGAATGCGTCCAACAAAGCTTGTTCACGGAATGAAAAAGCGTGGCTATACGGATGAAGAAATTAAAGCTTATATGCAAAACGAGTATTTAGTATCAGATGAAAAAATTGATTTATTATTAGAAGTCGCTAATCATCAATTAAAGGTGATTCCAGATTTATATACGATTCAAAATGAAATCAGTCTTTATATTGGGATTCCATTTTGTCCGACACGTTGTGCTTACTGTACGTTTCCTGCGTACGCTCATGGGCCGTTTAAAAAGTGGGTCGATCCGTTTTTAGAAGCATTGATTGAAGAAATTAAATTGGTAGGTGCATTTGTTAAAGAAAAGCAGTTAAAAGTGACCTCTATTTACTTTGGAGGTGGAACGGCTACTACGTTATCTGTACAACAATTTGAGAAGTTATTAATCACCGTTTATTCTCATCTTGCAAATGATAAAGAGGTCCGTGAAATAACAGTTGAAGCGGGACGACCAGATACGATTACGGTAGAAAAACTAGAACTATTAAAACGTTATAATATTCATCGTATTAGTATTAATCCACAATCATTTCATCAAAAAACATTAGATGAAATTGGTCGCCATCATACCGTTGATGACGTCATTGAAAAATATAACTTAGCTAAACAGCATGGATTTGATAATATTAATATGGATCTAATTGTAGGATTGCCTAATGAAGGAAAAGACGAGCTAGCGTATAGTTTATCACAAATCAAAAAACTGCAACCGGAATCGTTAACGATTCATATGTTAGCATTTAAACGTAGTTCAAAAATTACACAAAATCGTGGATTATATACAACTGCTTCAAAAGAAGAATTACAAGAAATGGGACAAATGACCTATGAATTTGCAGCACAAAATGATTATGTCCCATATTATTTGTATCGTCAGAAAAATATCTCTGGTAATATGGAGAATATCGGTTATTCTAAATTAGGACAGGAAAGTATTTATAATATTTTAATCATGGAAGAAGCACAAAATATTTTAGGACTTGGAGTTGGTGCTTCAAGTAAATATTTAATCGGAACGTCTGTTCATAATCCTAAAGACTTAAAAACATATATTGATTCTTATAAAACATATGCAACTAAAAAAATCGAAACGCTCGTTGAAAGTTTAGAAATAGGTGATACACATGCAAATTAAAGATTTAAAAGTTAAAGAAGTGGTGACCTTAACGGTTATGATTAAATCAGTGAATGTCGGTCGTACAACTGCCCAAAAACCGTATTTAAAATTTGAATTTGTTGATCAAACAGGATCAGTATTTGCAAACAAGTGGAGTGTAAAGCCAGATGAGTTAGAATTATTTCAGGCAGGTCAAGTGGTCACGGTAAAAGGATTAGTACAGCTATATAATACTCAAAAACAAATTAATATTGAGGCTGTCAGTTTAGTTGAAGGAGAAGTCGATTACTCTCAGTATGTTGAATCATCAAGATTTGAGAAAGAAGCATTAAAAGCATCTCTTTCTACCTTCTTAGACGAAATGAATCCAGGTTATTATCGAGAAATTGTAAACTATTTTTTAAATAAATATGAAGAAGAATTTTATGTTCATCCCGCTGCTAGTCGTATGCATCATGCATTTATGTCTGGATTAGCCCAACACGTTTATGAAATGCTAAAAATGGGATCTGCTTATTGTGATTTATATCCGATGGTTAATCGTGATTTGCTTTACGCAGGAATTATTCTTCATGACATGGGAAAATTATTTGAAATGAGTTATGAAAATTGTATTAAAACAGAATATACGTTAGAAGGCTTAATGATTGGGCATATTAATATGATGGTTTCGATGATTGATGATGTCTCTAAAGAATTAGGTTATAGTGGCGAAGAGGTCTTGTTTTTAAAACATATGGTTATTTCTCATCACGGAAAGCTAGAGTGGGGTTCTCCTAAGGAACCGATGATTATCGAGGCTGAATTACTACATTATTTAGATGTGGTATCAGCTAAAATGACAGCTATTGAAGTGGCACTTCGACACTGTGAAGCGGGTCAAATGAGTGATCGAATTCCAATGCTTGATCATCGTCGCTTTTATCATCATGATTAATTTTAATTCCATAATATTTGGTGTTGCTATCAAGCAACGCCTTTTTACATGGCATAGAAAAAAGAGTTAACAACTATTAATCAGTTGTTAACTCTTTTTCGTTATTCTGTTGCTTCAGCTTCTTCTGTTGTTTCAGATTCTTCTTTAGCAGCTGATTCTTCAATGTTTTTTACAATTGTTTCATAACGTTTTTGTAATAATTCATCTGTAAATTTAAAGTTTGCTTCTGAACGATATTTGATTAAGATCGTTTCTAAACGTAATTGTGTATATTCCTCAGAGCGTAATTCACTTTCTAATTCTTCTTTCATTTCATCGAAAGTTCGAGCATCGTCATAGCGATAAATGACATGATAACCAAATTGTGATTTAACAGGTTCTTTCGTATACGTGTTTACTTCTAACGCTTTAGTTCCTTCTTCAAATTCAGAAACCATTTCACCTTCACCAAATGCTCCTAAGTCACCACCATTAGATGCTGTTGAATCAGTACCATACTCAGCAGCTAACTCTTTAAATGTCGCTTCTTTATCTTCAGCTTCATCTAATTTAGCGATAATTTCCTTTGCTGTTTCTTCATCTTCTACTAAAATGTGGCGAGCTTTAAGTTTTGCTTGATAAGCTTCATAAGCTGCTTGAAGTTGATCATCTGTAATTGGATATTCTAAAGCAAATGCAGCATCTTGTAGTTGAGCTAATTTGAAGTAATCATAAATTTCTTCATCTGTATTTAATCCGTATTGTTGCATAAAAGCGTAATAGTTTGTTCCTAATTGAACTTTAAATTCATCAATTAATTCTTTGATTGCATCTTCATCAACAGAGAATTTCTTTTCTAAAATCTTTGTATCCACTAATGAAACTCCGTTTGATAATCCATAAGCATTTACTAATTCTTGATATAATTGCTCAGCTGTATATTCCGTTTCATTTGTTTTAGCTACTACTGAGTCACTTGTTTCTTTTACTTCTTCATAGCTTGAAGATACTTCTTTGTATTGAGCTTCTAAATAATCATTTAAAAGAACAAAACCAGCTTTTTCACGTTCAGCTGCTAAAGTTGAAACGATAAATTCATCTGTTAATTTTTCTTGAATTAGTTCTTCTTTTAATTCATCTTTCACTTCATCTAAAGTTGGGATCTCTTTTGTTTCTTCTGCTTCTGTTGATTCAGTTTCCTCAGAATCTGTTTCTT
>artificially_reared_2__coassemble_788_pt1 | contig 14359 bp, 10 predicted proteins | sample artificially_reared_2__metabat2_low_PE_015 | metagenome-assembled genome bin artificially_reared_2 | reverse complement strand
GAATTTCCTTCTTCAACAATAACTTGAATGTTTGGATCATGAACCGTTACTTCACTAGCTAATGTCGTTTTAGTTGCTGTTAGCGATAACATGGAAATACATAAAAACGTTAATAATTTTTTCATGACATGACTTCCCCTTTTTAATAATTTTATCAAAATTATACCATTTCATTCACAAAATTGGTATAATTTATTTTATAAGAAAGGTGGGCATTATGAATTATTTAATTTTACTCTCACTCTCACTAATACTATTTGGATCAAGATTTTATTGTATAACAAAAAAGAAAACTAAATTTAACTCGAAAGAGCTTTTCATTCTTTTATTTTTATTCTATTTACTAATTTTTATCAAGATAACATTATTAAAAGATGAAAAATTTACACTTAACTTAGTAAGCATGATTAAACAAGGGCAATTCATACCATCTTTGAGATTTACTAATGAATACATACAATTAATAAAAACAATTTTTATAACAATTCCTTTTGGTTTTTTTATTTCAGTCATATTTTTAAACAATATCAATTATAAAAAACTACTTCAATACGGATTTTTAATCTCTTTGATTATAGAAATATTGAAATTATTTAAGTTAAATGAAGTTTGGAACATTAATCAAATTTTATTAATGACGGCTGGTTTTTTAATAGGAGGTTTGATCTATCAATTAATTTATAAGCTTCTAAAACTTATAAATAAGGAGACTTGGTTAGACACATTAAAAGATTTTCATCCACAACCTATTAAAAAGACCTTCAAATTAGCGTATTCTTTAATCATAATATATATTATTGGTGTTTACGCCTGTTTAGTTTATCAGACCCATCCATTATCTATTTTAGATAAGGCTAAAGTTATTCAGATTGATCAATTTAAGATTGAAATAGAAGAAAAACTCTCCCATATTACTATTAATGGTTATTATCAAACGAATTTTAATCGATTAAAACGACTTTACTCAACAAAATTTGACTTAAATGAAGAACCTATTTATGGGGTTTATACCCTGATGGAACCTTATAAACCTAAGACAGATACTAGATATGGAATATTGGTTGTTGGTTGGACAGATAAGCCCATCAGCATACAAATTAGTTATGAAAATCAAAGTTATACAAGAAAACTAAGTCCAGGTTTATTCACCGTAGCCTATCCCCAAGCAGTTAGTAACCGCCCAATTCTTGATATCTATGCCGATTCTAATCCTAATCATAATCTCAGTATTACTTTTTATGACGAAGCTGGAAATGTCATCGACATTCCTTACTATAAAGAAGCTTGGGATGAATAATAAAAAAATGAGCAAAATTTAATTTTGCTCATTTTTTTGGTGGATTTATTTTTCTCAGTTGATTGACTGAGCCCTTTTTAAATGGCCAACGGTTAGCAAGTAATAGATAAGTTTCAACAGACAGTACGATGGTTGATAAAACATACAACGGAATACTCGTTTGAAACATAACTGCTACCACTCCAAATAGGTGTCCACTCTTTAACATACGATTTCGACTACACTCTCGATAAGTATAAGCTTGTAATAAAAATAAAATGGTTAGCGTTAATCCATTCATCACTACTCCACCGAGTAGAAAATCCATAAAACGATGCGTCGCAGGTGCCAACAATAGAATCATTAGCAACTGAATGATTACCGTTGTTAATTTTAAATACCCAAGTTCTTTGCGAATCACAACATCATCCCTCCAGTCCCTTTGTTATAAGGTATGCAAAAAATTTCATCTTGGGACAATTTTTTAGTCGGGATGATAGCTATAAACTATTACACCCAAAAAGACATCTGCTATATATAGCAGATGTCTTTTTAATATGAGTCATCGTAGAGGGATGACCTAAATAACATTTTTTATGAACGAGAAGACATTGTCATGTTATAACGAATGTTTACGATTAAAGCTAAGACAACACCGATCGCTGTAATTACAATGTTTAATAACATGATGTTTGAAACATTTGAGCTTGCGATAACTCCGATTAAAGCAGGTAAAACTGAAGAAGCAAGACTTGATGCTGTATAAACGATTCCTGTGATTGTTCCTTTATTTTTAGGGAAAAGCTCAGACATTGTTGTTAAAGCTAACTGTAAAACTCCACCCGCTGCTGAGTATCCAATTACGAATGACCCAACTACACACATCATTGGTGATGGGAATAAGTATAATAACACTAACATCACTAATGAAATTAAAGGATAAACAAAGACAAATCGAACTTGTTTAATCCATTTAGCTACTAAAATTGATGTCACGACAACCGCTGTAAATGATCCAGCACTATATAATGAAATTAATTTTAAAGCTGCTGACTTTTCCATACCTGCAACTTCTTGTCCGTAAGTTGGTAAATAGTTTTGGATGATGTAGAAAGTCGCTGTTGCAGTAAATCCAATTAAAATTAAAGCAATTCCTTCAATCCAGAAGTTTGATTTTGGTTCATTTGACTCAGAAACTGACTCTTCTTTTACTTCTGCTTTTTCTACTTTATGAGCAGGGAATTGTAATTTTAATAAGAATAATCCATTGATAACAAAGATAGCCATACAGAATAAGAATGAATATCCGTACCATAAATCGTTAGCAATTAAGAAACTGATAATGAATGGTAATACAAATTGTCCTGCAGCAATGAAGGCTTTAATAATAATGTTGGCACTTCCTGAAGACTCTGGGAAAGCTTCCATTAACGCTGGATATGTTCCTGAATCCATGAACGAGTTTGCCATACCTGCTAAAATAGCTAAAATTAAAGCAACCGATACGTTTGGTGCAACTAAAATTCCACCTAAGAAAATCATATAAGTCACGATTCCTAATAAAACGAATGGCTTACGCCCAAATTTATCTGATAACGCACCTGAAACGAATAATACTAATAAACGTCCGATTCCAAGTCCTGAAATAACATACGAAACCCCTGCGCGATCCGTATTAAATTGTTGCATTAAAGCATCCATGTTTTGAGATAAGATAATAGCTCCCATCCCGTGAACAAAATAATTAATGTACAACGCTAATGCGGTTGGCATGTACTTATTTTTCATCTTTTTCTAACTCCTTTGCACTCATTTCCTGTTTTATTAACAAGATTAGTTTATCTATTTTAAATGCCAAACTAAGAAGCAACTCAGCCTGAACATCTAAAAACAAGTGAATTTATTCACATCTTAGGGTATAAGTAACTCACCCAAAATGGGTGAGACTTTATAAAATTACTTCGATAATACACCTAATGATATTAGTGTCTCTGTAATATTGCGTCCTTCTGCAACACCATCGATGATTTTACGTGTACGTTTACTATCACCAATATTAATCACTTGAACACCTAATGGCATAAAGTGTTGTTGCATCGCTTCAAGAACTGGAGTTTGAGGGCGCATTCCTAAACAAACGAATCCGTAATCGAATTCTAAGTTCATTTGTTCTCCATCTTTTTCAATCACGAAGTAATCTCCTGTGATTTCTAATAATGATGTATTTGTCATGACATTAACACCTTTACGTTTAGTCATGTCTAACATTTGAATACGAGTGATGTGATCTAAATCGCGTCCTAACATTGGTAAACGTTCAACAATTGAAACTTCAGCGCCACGTTCTGCAAAGAACTCAACTGTATCAAGTCCAACAGCTCCTCCACCAATGACAGCTACTTTTTTACCTTCAAATTCAAATGAATCGATATTACTTAATAACCCGAAGATTGATTTAACTTTTCCACCTTCTTGATCCACATGATCATGTAAACCTTTGATTGGAGGTAGTAATGGTGATGATCCTGTTGCGTTTACAATCACATCTGGTTTTAAGTTTTCAACAAACTCAACCGTTGCCTCTGTGTTTGTAAATACAATTAAATTCTTTAAGTTTTGTGCACGTTGAACTAAGTAATCTGGGAAATCAGCAATACGTGCTTTTTCTGGTAACTTAGAAATTTCACGTGCTAATCCACCTAATACATTTGATTTTTCAATTAAGAATGTTGTACATCCAACCTCTGCAGCTGTACAAGCAGCTTCTAATCCTGCTGTTCCTCCACCAATTACAACAACATTTGTTGCTTTTGTTAATTGATAGCATTGATGTTCTTCACCCTTAATTGTTTCTGGGTTAATCGTACAACGAATTGGACGATTTAAAGCAATACGATGTCCAGCACATCCGATGTTACATGAAATACATTTACGTAACGTTGATTCTTTTCCAGATTGAACTTTATTTACCCATTCTGGATCTGCAATTAATCCACGTCCCATACCGATTAAATCTGCGCGACCTTCTTCTAAAATTTGCTCTGCTACTTTAGGGTCACGAATGTTTCCAGTTGTCATGACAACTTTATCTGCAAATTTTTCTTTAACTGCCGCTGCCATATATGAACGCCAACCATCTTCTAAATGCATCGCATCAATTTGATATTGAATTGAATCATTTACAGCTGCTGAAACGTTAATAATATCAACTTCTTGTGCTAAATAATCTAAGATTTGTAATGAATCTTCAAGTGTATTTCCACCTTCAATTAATTCATCTGCACTTAATCTGAACATAATTGGGAAGAACGGTCCTACCTCTTGACGTACACGTTCTAATACTAAACGAGCAAAACGCGCACGATTTTCAACACTTCCTCCAAATTCATCTGTACGATCATTATATAATGGCGATAAGAATTGGCATAATAAATAAGAATGCCCTCCATGAATTTCTACTGCATCAAATCCAGCAATTTGAGCACGACGAGCTGCTTGAGCATATTTTTCAACGATTTCTAAAATCTCTTCCTTTGTTAATGGACGCGGAATAGCTCCTCCTGTTTTTGAAGGAATATTTGAAGATGAAACTGGTTGTAACCCTTCAATACGTCCCGGTACTGCTGATGCACCTGAGTGGTTAATTTGAATTGAAACACATGTTCCATAACGATGAAGTGTTTCTGTTAATTTATATAAAGCTGGAATATAGCGATCATGATCAATACGAATTTGAGTTGTTCCGTTTGAACCTAAAGGAAAATCAACACAGGCATTTTCGATAATAATTAATCCTGTTCCACCTTTAGCCCGTAATTCATAATACTTAATATGTTCATCCGTAAAATCACCAAATTCTCCACCATAGTTTGTTCCCATTGGTGGCATGACAATACGGTTTTTAAGCGTCATTCCTTTGATAGTTAATGGCTTAAATAAATGTTGGTAACTCATAACGTCCAAGACTCCCTTTCTAATGATGTTAATGATAGGTTTAACTGTTCACTCCTCACTTTGAACATTTTTTCATAAACCTTGATCACTTTTTCACTTGCGACACTATACCTAGTATAATATGAGTCTTCCATAGAAACAAATTAAAAAATATACTTTTATCTATCGATTTTTTCTATAGATATGCTATACTAATAACAAATTATGATTTTTTTCGACATAGGTCAGGTGATTATTCAATGAACTTAAACCATCTTCAATATTTCCGCGTTCTAGCTAAACTTGAGCACTATACCCAAGCCGCAGAGCAACTTTCTATTACCCAACCAAGCTTAAGCCATGCGATTTCAACGCTTGAAAAAGAACTAGGTACCTATCTCTTTGAAAAACAAGGACGAAACGTTCGACTCACTAAATATGGTCGTTTTTTCCTAACATATGTAGAGAATGCCTTAGACGAATTAGAACTCGGTGAAAAAAAACTTCGTGAATTAACCAGTCAATCAAATGGATCCATTGACTTAGGATTTATCTATACACTTGGAGCACAATTTGTTCCGACTCTTGTGAATGACTTTTTAAAATATGAAGCTTATCAAAACATTCGTTTTTCATTTGGTCAAGGAAATACCAAACAAATTATTCAAGACTTAAAAAACGAAAAGTATGACTTAGCGCTTTGCTCTTATGTTGAAAACGAGCCTGAGATTGAGTTTATTCCTATTACTCAACAAGAACTCGTTATGATTGTTCCCCCTCATCATCCGTTAGCAAAAAAAGAAAGCGTTGATTTAAAAGAAGTTTCTGAGTATCCGTTTATTTCTTTCAATAAGGAAAGTGGAATTCGTAAATTAATAGATGCTTTATTTGATGAAATTAATGTTCAGCCAACGATTATTTGTGAGGTTGAAGAAGACACGGCTGTCGCTGGATTAGTATCCGTTAACTATGGTGTTGCCATTGTTCCCCGAATCTCATTTTTAGATCAATTTAATGTGAAAATTCTACCTATCACAAATCCTAAACATGAACGTTATATTTACTTAGCGTCTGTTAAAAATAAATACGTTAGTCCATCTGTTACAGCATTTAAAAACTTTATCTTAAGTCATTCAAAAACGTTAACTGAAAATAACAAAAAGTAGGTCTTATAGACCTACTTTTTGACTTAAATCATTTTTAACTTTATCTAAATATTTCGTGATTAAATTATAATCATCTTCACTTAACATTCTATCTTCTATCATTTTTACTAGCATCACTTCTAGTGATTCAATATCCTGATTGTTCTTCATTTTCCCTAAATCCTTCCCTTATAATACGATACTCAATACCTTTAATATCATGTTGATAATCTTGATCATAAACCCATAAATCAATTCGATTATCCCAGCTACATGCACCACAGGCATCTAATACAATAGCTTTTTGAGTCTCCCCTTCCGGATACGTAATTTCTAAAATCGTTCCATAATAATTAGGAATACCTCTTTCATTTAATCCAACTGCTAAAACTTCATCAATATTGACAGCGATAATAGGAAGCCACTCATACTCATCATCATAATAGTGCATAACATTATCGATCACCATCACATCGTCATCTTGATAAGTTAATCCATAACCCACTTTAACCTCACCTGATGTCACACTATAAAAGGTTTGTCGATAATCTTTAAAAACCTCTTCCGTTTCTTCCACCACGTCACTCACAACATCAGTTGATTCATCTGAATCCGTAGATACAGTGGTTGATACAGGTGTAATCTCTAGTTCTTCACCATTAGATTTTTTTAAGTTAGATGTTACTAAATCAATCTGTTCTAATTCATTTTTTTGACTTATTGCAGTTTGCAAGTTTTTTAATGCTACAATTTTATGATTGGATGCTTCATTAATCAAGTTATCTATTGGCGTTTCAATCTTATCTAAATAGGATGCTGATAAATCGTTATCTGATGTTTGTACCCCTTGGATAGAAGTTGATACAGTTTTACCATTAAATTCTTTATTTAAAAAACTATTTTGTTTTTCATTTTCTACAATCGCATTTAATAAATGATCATAAGATTTTTGTGTCATTTGATTTTTTTCTAAAGTAACTGATACATTTGACGATAATGTCACCATCATCGAAAGGATTATGTTTGTGATCACATTTAGCATAATTCACCTCAGTTTAGACTGCTTAACAGAAATCATACCTTTATTATGAACTATTTTTGAGAATTTAAACATATTCTCACTTTTTTAGTAATCTAGCGTATATTATTTCAACAAATTCACATTCTAATGGAAGGTTTGACTAACATTAACAGTGATGAAAACTTGTCAAATGACTGAAAATAAAGTATAATAAGCAATGTAATCAAATAACCTGGGGATGTTACGGATTCGACTGGGGCATTTGAGCTTAATAAGCAAGCCGTGCTAACCCACGTTAAAAGGTCGAGGTTTTAATAACCGGAAAAACAAACTTACAATTAGCTGCATAATATAACGTAGCTGCCTACCATTCAATCGCCCATGTTGAATGACTAGGCTCACTGTAGTGGGATACGCTAGTCTGTGCCGTTTGAATAGCCTAGAAGAGATCATCAAACTCGCGGTCTGACAGGTATGTCGCCTGACCAGTCACCCGTTAAACTTAATAGGAGACTAAGCTTGTAGAAAGTTAAGTGGTCGGTGTTTTAGGACGGGGGTTCGACTCCCCCCATCTCCACCATAAAATCCACGTCCGCAACTGTTACAGGAAAATGAATCAAAAGAAAAAGATTAATCTGAGTATAGTAGATAACTACTAAATTGAGATTAATCTTTTTTTACTTTAAATTACCTTCTATAAATCTTACATATCTACTCATGAGATTGTGATAATATCTCCAAATAATCTTCGTAATTATATCGATAATACATTGAAAATCTATTAAGAACATCATGTAATTCATCAATCAAACATCTAAAGGCCTCTAAATCTATAACAACATTATCTAGCTGATCAACATAAAAGTGATTTTCTTTATCTCGACCAATTGGATATCTTACAAAATCCATATCTTTGGTTTTTTCAAAAATTTCATCAACAAATACTTTGACTACATTTAATTGAGATTTAATTTCTTTAATATCTTCATGATTCCCATGCTTATCTTCAAATTCACTTATTATTTTTATCACTATCTGATATAGTTGCTTTATATTATGTCCACCAATATGTGTAATGTCTTTTTCTAGCCAAATAGCGAGTATTGTATAAATGGATTTTAAGTAAATCTCAGTTCCGTGAATTACTGAATGTAGTATAGGAAATATAACTACATCCGCTTTTTTATCAAAATTGTGTTCAAGACATTCATCAATAAGAATTTTAGCCGCTAAAAAATATCCATTGGCTAAAGTAGCCAAATTATGAGCATTATTATTTCTTTGTGTTCTCCAATTCAAATAAGCGTTCTTTTTAATCTCAATATTATATTTAAAAATAGACATAAATTTTCCCCTTTAAAAATTAGAATTTCTCCTTGTTTTTAATAACATTTCTTTTATTTCTTCAATAGTATATGGATCTTTCTTCCTATGAATCATTGCATGACAATTAGGACAAACAGGGATTAGATCTTTTTCATAATCAATCTGATACTCTTCTTTAATACTTGAAATAGGAACTACGTGATGGACATGAATTAATCCTTTTCCGGCTTTACCGTAAGTCTTCTCAAAATCAAATCCACAAATCTTACATTGACATCCATGGATTTCAATACATTTTCTTCTAGCTTCTTGATTACGCTCATATTTATTTACCTTTACTGTTGTGACACTACCTTCATAGTAGACTTCATCATCTTCTAAAACTTCATATCCATCACCTAATTCATCTGAAACAGCTAATAGATAATATGGTTCCAAAACTTTAATTCCTGCTCTTAATCTTGAAATTAAATTAGTATACGGTTCATTAATATCCATTTGTAATTTGATCTTTTTTATCTCACCATTGTGATATTTTCTCATAATTTCTTCTCTAGATAGATTAGTGATTGAATGCTTAGTATCCTTAAAAGTAGTAGTCACATAATATGCATCATTATTAGGTAAATCACGTGATATCAATCGATTATGTTTTCGGTAATCGTCCTCTGTACATTTTCCATCTTTAGCTTCGACACTCAAAGCTACCAATGTAGGGTAATAGTCCTCAACAGATACAACTAAAGAAATACTAGATGGAGACTCTCTAAATTCATTCTTTTTAAACTCAATCCAAAAATAATCACAACCATTTTGTGCTTGATTAATCCAATCTAGACGTTTACTAACTTCATAATCACTAAAATCAGGATTATCAATTACTTTGTTTGCAATATCTAATAATTGCTTTCGTGCATTTTGCCCCCTTTTACGAAATTCAATCATTTCATTTTTTAGGTCCTCATTTGTTAATTTTTCAACCTGTATATATTTTTTTCCATGGTATTCTTTTAAATAGTTAATGACCTCTTCAATATCTTGATCAGATGTATCTGTAGATATTGAACTACTTCCTCCAAAGCATTCAGATATATATTTACCTAATTGAACTTTATCACCAATGCATTTTACTGCTCCTTGCGGTGCTTTCTTTAATCCATATTTCATCAAATGAGTTAAGCTTAATGCTTCTGAATCCGACGTATTAATTAATTGTAATCGGACATAATGCCTCTTCCTCTTGCTCTCCTCTTCATCTTCAAAAATTTTCCCAAAGTCTCGATCATCAATCGTTTGCTCGTATGGCACGTTGACGTCTACTACTCTAGTTTTAAACATAATTTTTTGATAAGGGGCTGATGCATAAATATATACGATATCATCAATATTAAAACTATTATTTTGTCTCAAATCAATTATATGTAATTTTTCAATAGCTACCCTAATATCATAGTAATTCAAATCACAGGGTATAATCCACTGCATATTCTCCCATCCCTTCACCTCTTAAACTATCGCTTTATAAATAAATTATAACAAAATTTTCCTTAACCTCATATATAGTGAATTAACAAATTATAAAGTATTTCTAATGGCTTTTCTTCCTTGATTAGATAATCTAACTCTTCTTTTGTGTACCTTTCTTCAATGATCAACTCTAAAATCATCGTCTTTAATCTAAGCTCATGTATTCGCCAAGACAACAAAGCTTGATTAAGTTGCACTAATTCCTCTATAAAACAATCATATTCTGCCTGTACTCGTTCATATAGAATAATCTCCTTATGGATAGCCTGTACCTCCTTTCTAACTAAATTAATTAACTTTATATCACCTCTTTTAAAGATGAATTACTATAAACATCATCTCTTTGATAGGTAACTGATTCAAGCAACAAAATACTTTTAAAGTCAAAATAAAAACCACCATAGTTATAATTAACTATGATGGTTTCATTGCCAATAATAATTTTATGAATAAAGCGTGATAGAATGTACTTTACCATGTCATCGTGATTAGATAACATATACTGCTTTGATTCATCTAAAACTTGTTTCAGTTGTTCAAGAGTTAAAGTTAATGATTCTTTCTTGACTTGGTTTTCTTGGACTAGTTCTGTTAGCTTAACTTTATCATGTTCTAATCGTTGTATTTCCTGGGTGATAGTATCTAGGCTACCTAGCCCTCCCATTGCAATCGCTTGAACAAGGTTTGAAATCTTTTGATTAACTCCATCTAACTGTTCCTGTAATTTTGGTAAATCTTGATCCATATCCGCATATTTCTGTTTCAACTTAACATTAACCTCTTCAAGCAACTGTTCAAGGTTCGTTTGATTTAGCAACGTCGTATATAATTGATTGACCACAAACTCATCTAATAAGGTCTTATTTATCTCTTTACATTTACAAGGATTTTCAAGTTTCTTTCTTTTACTACAACGATACGACACATATTTACTTTTGTTTCTTCCACCTATTCGACTACTTCCATGATAAGCTGATCCACATTCTGCACATTCAACTAATCCTGTTAACAAATAGACTTCTTTTGCCTTGTGTTGCCCTTTAGATCGACGTCGTTGTTTCAATAACTTTTGAACTAATTCAAATGTTTCTTCATCTACAATAGCAGGGACTCCATTAGGAATACGAATGATTTCTTCTTCATTCTTATTCTTACGATGCGATCTTTTCATACCGATTTGCTTTGGTTTCGATACGCTTCTATTAAATACATACTCGCCCTTGTACTTAGGATTGGTAAGCAAGTCATAAAAGGATGAATTTGCACTAAATTTATTTCCTATTTTAGTCCGATACCCTAATAAATTGAGATATTCTGCTAATTCACGATAACTCCATCCTTGAATAATTTTTTCAAACATAATTCTAATTCCACTTGCTTCATGTTCATTGATGATATACTTCTTTGTTTCAGGATCAACATCATAACCTAAGGGGGCTATTCCTCCATTGTGAATAGCTTTAAAAGCATTCTCTTTTAATCCTTTCATCACTTCCCTTGCTAAGTTTTGAGAGTAATACTGTCCAACACCCAATTGAATAATCTGTTGTAATTGACCTTCTGGTGTATCTGAAAACTGTTCAATGACACTAATCACCTTGACTCCATATAAAGCTAACTCGCTTTCAATATTCAAGGTATCACGAACATTTCGCGAGAACCGGTCCATTTTATGAACGATTACCACATCAAATAAACCTTTCTTAGCATCTTCTATCATTCGTTGGAAGTTTGGTCGATCTGTATTTGTACCTGTCAATGCCATATCAATATAATCACCAACAGGAGTATACTCATGTTCATCCATATATTTATAAATAGCTCTTAATTGTGCGTCAATGGATTCCTCTCGTTGATTACTACTACTAAATCGACAATAAGCTGCTGCCCTCATCGAATTCGATATTTTCATTTCAATACCCTCCTTGAATAAACATTAATGAAGAACTTACTCTTAGCTCTTCATTAAAATAATATTTGTTTGAAAGACTTTTCAAAACTAATTATCGAACCTATCGATATCCTTGTTCTCTTAGTAATCATTCATAACTAACCCCCGCTTTCTACCATAAATAAAGTTGCGAAAGATGCGAAAATATTTAAATGATTCAAAGTATTATCGTAACTTTCGCAAGAATCAAGGCTGTTCTTGCCTTTTGACAATTTAAGTTTATCACTACCTAAAACAACCTACCTTAGCTATCCAGAATTTAAAAAAAGAACTGGACAGCTCTAAAACGTACCCTATAAAGCTTTTTGTTATAATTAATTTATGAATTGTTGTTTGGTGAAGTTTAATGTGAGCAATAAATTATTTACACCTGAAATTGACGCGCTGCGTATCAAAAGCAAGGAATTCTTACATCGTACTTAATCATCTGGTTGTCATAGAAAACGTGATTTGACTCTCGAAGAAGAATTGATTCGTACAACGGCTGAATTAGAAATTACAAAAACTGAGATAAATTATTAAAAAGTTGAAGCAACTGAGGATCATGACCAAGTAATGAGTCCTAGTCAAAAGTTTAAATTGATTCATGAAATCATCACGAGGTATTCATTTAAAAATTTATTATCTCATTTATATAATAGTTGCGGTGTTTCTAGATCGGGATATTATCACTATTTTTCAGCGAGCGCAAAATTAGATCTCCAAGAACATCACAGTCTCAAGAGGAAGAACGTGTTAATGGCATTCTAAAAGCGATTGCATTTAAAGGACGTAAAAACAAGGGAGTCCACCAATTAACCATGGTTTACATCGGAATTTAGGCTATCAATACAATCACGAATCAGTCAATCATATCATGCGTAAATATGGGCTATTAAGCTCTGTACGTCGTACTAATCCTTATCGAAAAATAATAGAAGATCGCATCCACCCTAATCGTGTCAAACGCCGGTTTAAATTAATAACCCAGGTAACGTTTTACTAACTGACATTACCTACTTACAATATGAAAAGACTCAAACAGCCTATCTTTCAACAATTCTCGATGCCGCTACGAATGAAGTAATTGCTTATCAACTGAGAGCTCATCTTAAAATAGATTTAGTATTAGAGACATTAGAGCACTTAATCTTCCATTCTAACATCCAGTTAACGAAACAAACAGTTATCCATTCTGATCAAGGTTCACACTATACAAGTCCAAAGTTCCCAGAAAAGATCAAACAGTTAAAGATTAAACAATCTATCTCACCCAAAGGAAACTGTTGGGATAATGCTCCGCAAGAATCATTTTTCGGCTATCTAAAAGACGGGATAAATCTAAAAGAACAAATGACCCTTGAAGAATTATCTAAAGAAATCGATGATTATATCTATTACTATAATCGCTATCGACATCAATGGAATTTAAAAAAGATGATTCCTGTCGAATACAGGAATCATCTTTTAACTGCCTAGTCTTTTTTCAATTGTCCTTAACAAAAGGTACAGATTACTCTTTAACAAAATATATTAATTTCTCCTTAAAATTTCAGCATTCATTACAGAAAAAACATGTGAAACAGTCTCTTTACAATCTGATACTTGTTTCCCATATTCTAGGCGATACTCCTCTAACTGTTTAGCGAAATCATATAACACTACTTTTTGACTATCAGATAAATTATATTTGGCTACATACCCTTCTAGTAGCAAATCAAAGGTTGGAGTATTCATTGCAATCTCTATCGCCTGTTTTTCTCTTTTCTCTATATATTGCTCCATCGAAATAGAAGTAGTTTCTATATTTTTCTCAGTATAATTTTCGATAAACTCTCTCTTCTCATTTATGAACTCTTCATCTACTTCCTTCGCTAATAATTCTGCTATAAATAAATCCATAAAGGTATACATAAAATCACCAAGAAAAAACTTTTGAAACTCATTGGCATCGTGTTTAATTGTACTTTTAGTATTTTCACCAATTAAAAAACATTCAAGTAACAGTTGCGAGATACTAATATCTAAATGTTGAAAAACAATAGTTCTTTGTTCTATTGAAGAATCAGATAAATATCTAAATAAGACATTCATTTGCTCTTGAACCCTTTCTAACATAATTTTTTCCATAATCATTGCTCCATATATCGGATGTGTTTTCACTTCATTTTTATGATTATCTTTAAGATTTTCAATCTCAT
>artificially_reared_2__coassemble_738_pt1 | contig 14972 bp, 14 predicted proteins | sample artificially_reared_2__metabat2_low_PE_015 | metagenome-assembled genome bin artificially_reared_2 | reverse complement strand
CAAAGAATTAAACCATCTGCTTGTAAATCGACCACTTCAGAAATCGTGCAATCTGGTTCAAAAGAAAAACCTGACTGTGCTTTGACGACACGATCTTCATAAGCAACCGTAATAATATCTTTTCCTGCATCTGTATTTAACACATGACAAATGAATGTAATTTCATAATCGGTCATTCCATCAAATAAAAAAACCAAAACTTTCCCCATACTTAGCCCCCATCTAACGTGTTACTTGTTTAAGTTAATCTCATTTTATTTGAAATTGCTGTTCATTGTCAATTGCTTCCACAGTATCGTTCAATAATAGAACTAAACTCCAGTGGTTCGACAGAAGGATCTGATAAGAAACGCCCTCTTTACTTGATTTCATCCCATGAAAAAGACTAGCTTAAAAAGCTAGTCTTTTAAAAAATTATTTTTTACGACCTAATCCCATCTTATGTTCGACTTTTTTAACTTTTTTAAATGCCATTCGATTCGCCTGTTCCGCTCCACGATCGAGCACTTCATCAATTAATGAAGAATTTAATAATTCTTTCATACGTGCTTGAATTGGTTCTAATTCACGAACAACAACTTCTGCTAAATCAGATTTAAACTGTCCGTAACCGCAACCTTCATAACGCGCGACAATCGAATCAATTGACTCACCTGTCATTGTTGAATAGATTTCTAATAAATTTGATAATCCTGGTTTATTTTCACGATCAAACGCAATCACACCATCTGAATCCGTCACGGCTGATTTAATTTTTTTACGAATGACGTTTGGTTCATCTGTCATTAAGATAAAGTTACGTGGGTTATCATCTGACTTACTCATTTTCTTCGTTGGTTCTTGTAATGACATAATGCGAGCCCCTGTTTTGGCGATTAACGGTTCAGGAATTTTAAACGTTTCTCCAAAACGGTTATTAAAGCGCTCCGCTAAATCACGCGTTAATTCTAAGTGTTGTTTTTGATCATCACCCACTGGAACAAAATCAACATCGTATAATAAAATATCTGCCGCCATTAAAACAGGATACATAAATAATCCTACTCCAATGCCTTGACCTTTAGAAGCTAACTTTTGAGATTTATCTTTAAACTGTGTCATACGCTCTAATTCACCCATTGATGTATTACACGTTAACATCCATGCTAATTGTGTATGTCCTGGTACTTCTGATTGAACAAAGATGGTCGCTTTTTCTGGATCTAAACCACAGGCCAAATAAAGAGCCGTTAATTCTTTAATTTTTTTACGTAATTCTAAACGATCCTGTGGAACGGTAATTGCATGTTGATCCACAATGAAAAATAAACATTCATGCTCATCTTGTAATTTAACGAAATTTTTTAATGCTCCTAAATAATTTCCAATCGTTAACGTTCCTGATGGTTGAATTGCAGATAAAATTCTTGCCATAATAAACACTCCTTTAGTTATTGTCATCGTCCTTTAATAGAAATCCAAATAAAAAAATCGCCCCCTATCTAAATCGATAGAGGACGATTGTTAAACCGCGGTACCACCTCAATAAAATAGCACCTGCTATTTCACTTCAAACTTATAACGTAAGTTAACCGGGTTCCCTACTCTTTTTATTCAGGTTCCACTCATGAGCCCATTCATTTAAGACATTTATCGATTTGCACCAACCATCGACTCTCTATAAAATGCGATTTAAACTACTACTTCTCAATCTAAGGTTTATTATTTATTTTCATTTTATGCAAAGCCTCTCACTTTGTCAATTAAAAATCATCATCACTTTCAAAAAGTGCCGTCAATTCTTCACTACTTAATTGATTAATAAATGTCTCGCCTTCTTGAACGATGGCTTCCGTTAAATCACGTTTTCGCTGTTGCAGACGCTCAATTTTTTCTTCAATCGTGTTTTTAACGAATAACTTAAAGACTTGAACCGTTTTTTCTTGTCCTAAACGGTGAGCTCGATCGGTTGCTTGGTTTTGGACACTCATGTTCCACCATGGATCATAGTGAATGACAACATCTGCACCTGTTAAGTTTAATCCTGTTCCACCTGCTTTTAATGAAATTAAAAAGACTGGTGTTTGATCGGCGTTAAATTGTTCCGTTAATTTAAGTCGCTCGCTACTTTTAGTTGAACCGGTGAGAATAAAATGTTCAATTTGTTTGGCTTTAAATTCTTTAGATAAAATATCAAGCATCGACGTAAATTGAGAGAAGATTAAGACTTTATGACCCGATGAAATACATTCATCAACGAGTTCTAAACATAGTTTTAATTTTGCACTTTCTCCCTGATAATTTTCTAAATATAAAGATGGATCGCAACAAATTTGGCGTAATCGCATTAAAAGTGCTAGGATCTTAATTCGACTACGTTCAATGCCTTGCACTTGAATTTCTTGATTCATTTCCTCTTTCATTGCATAAACCATCGCGTGATATAAATCGCGCTGTGTTTTATCCATCTCACAGTACATATTCGTCTCAATTTTTTCTGGCAACTCTTTTAAAACTTCTTTTTTCAGACGACGTAAAATAAACGGTGCCACTTGTTGATGAATACGACTTAATAAGTTTAAGTTTTCTTGTCTCATGACAGGAGCTTCGTATTTCTTTTTAAATTGACTATAAGTTCCAAAATACCCCGGTAAAATAAAATCGAAAATGGACCATAAATCAGATAGCGAGTTTTCAATCGGTGTTCCAGTTAACGCAAAGCGAACTTCACTGTTAATCTTTTTGGCGGCTTTTGCATTTAACGTCGTATGATTTTTAATGTAATGTGCCTCATCAAGAATACAATATCTAAAACGCTGCGTTTGATAGCTTTCAATGTCTCGTCTAATTAAATCATACGAGGTTATTAAAATATCGTGGTGATCGCTTTTAGCAATCAGTTGTTTTCTTGTAGCAGGATCACCTTGAATAATTTGTGTCTTTAAGCTTGGGGCAAATTTATGAATTTCACTTTCCCAGTTATAAACCAGCGAACTTGGAGCAACAATTAAAGAAGGTTTTTTGGTCTGTTCTTTTTCTGATAATAAAACCGAGATCACCTGTATCGTTTTCCCAAGCCCCATATCATCAGCTAAAATACCTCCCATTTGGTACTTAGCCAATGTTTTTAACCAACGATATCCCGTTTTTTGATAATCACGTAAAATGGATTCAAGCTCATTTGGAACATTGTAATCAGCCTCATCTACGTGTTTAAATTCATCAATCATCTCATCAAACGAATCTCCACGCTTCACATCAAGAGATTGACTCATGGTTGTCAGTTGATCAAGATACAATGCCCGATACTTAGGAATTAAGATTTCATCTTCATCAAGATTTGAATCATTTAAATTTAAATCATCAACAAAGGATGCTAACGTGTCCATATATTGATTTTTTAAATGAAGGAAGGAACCGTCTTTTAAACGGAAATACTTTTTATTTTGACGATAAGATGCCAAAATCTTCTTGTACTCAGAAGCACCAAACTCTAAATCTTCAAAGTTAACACTTAACCAATCATTTTTCAAACGAATGCCCACTGAAAAAGACTGGGGTTCTTTAATCTTAATCGCTTTAAACGTATCGGATGCATAAACATCACCTAACTGTTTTAACTCATGAACACCCTCATGAATAAAGGAATAAATGCCATCTTCATCTGATAAAACATAGCTTCCATCTTTTGATTTTTCAAAAAGATATTGTTCAACCATTGCGAGTGTCTTAGCTTCTTTATTAGCATCTCTTAAAATCGTTGTATTTTGTTCAAATGAATGAGGATCATTCGCTTCAATCACCGTGTCACCATAACAAAATTGAATCTTTAAACCAATATTCCCGCGTTTTAATGAATCTAAATAAAATTTAATCGTTAACGGATACACTTTAAATTTTTCATATAAAGCATCTAAGGAAACATCTCGGACATAAGATTTAATTTTAGGCATGACTAACGATAAAAATTTGCCCATTTCTGCTTCATTTAGTTTTAATTCAAAATGAGGAGACTGAATCATTGTTTTTAAAATAGGTAAAAGTGGTTTGATAAACGATGCGCCGCAGCGATAAGCTTCTCGTTCACAAATAATATACGTATATTTTTGTCCATCCACTAGTTTAAAAGGTCCCATATTATGTGATAAATAATAGTCATTTTTTTGTTGCATTAATCGAAATTCAAGCTTTGGCTCATAAGGATAAAGAATGGCGTGTTCACTCATTAAGCCCTCTAACTCACACGAGATCGTTTCACGCTTATAAAGATCATAAAACTTATCTAACCAAGCTGGTGTTAAAATAATTGATCGAGTCGATTTGATAGGACCTAACGTTGGAAGTTGCTTCGCATAAATATCATATTCTTTAACGATTTCACAAATAAACTGAGCTAATGGACGTGATTGTTCATCAAAATGTTGAATCGAATGTTTAAATTGGAGTTCTTTTCCATAACTGACCACATTTTCATTCCAAATATCACTTGCTAACTTATAAATATCTCGAACAACATAAGGACGTTGATGCCCGACTGAAACTTCAAGATGAATTTCATCGAGCGATTTTACCACTAGTTTCGGATAAAGCATCACATCTTTTGTATACATCTCATAATTAAAATCAGTTGTTAAATTTGCCTCATAAGCAGACAACAGCTCATCGATTAGTCCCTCTTCTTCGTCGGCACTTGAATGAATGACTAATTTATTATGAATTTGATCATCATACACCTTCAATAAAGTGGCAATGACATGTTTACATGAGCCAAATTTAGCAGTAAACGTTCCACAATCACATTGATGATGAATAAACTGACTCTTCTCATCTAAATTAATAAGAACTTGATGTCTCTCCTCATCCTCAGTCACTTCCCCAAAGATCTGATAAAAGTCAACAGAATCATAAGTGATATAATACTGAATTTTTCCCCCACTATTATAAAATGACTGAGCACGCGAAAAAACAGCAGGATTAGCTGCACGATCTTTAATCATACTCGGGTTTAAATTCACGCTACTCACACTCCTATTTCCACTCATCTCTATATTTTACCATAAATTTCTTCACTAAGGAATGAGTGTCGTTTTGCTTTTATAAATATCGGTTATCCTCTACTTTTCATGTACAACAACTCTTCACTTATTTTATCGACCGCTGTCGAAAAACTAGGCACTTCAAGCCTTATCACAGGCGCCTTTAATCTTTAACCAAGCATTTAATGCTGTTTTTAACTTTGAATTGCCTTTCATTACTTACGTAAAATTAATAAATCTCTGTTAATTTGCCCTAAATATCTCTAAATTATTACTTTTAGCAACATTTATTTCCTGATTGATGAGGTAATCAATATAATCTTTAAGGAGGTTTAATTTTCCACTGACTAATTGATAATTCATACAAGCTAAATAACGTAACACTAGCTCATCCATAGCTTTAAGGTGCAATAAAATCGCCTCAATCGATATCTCTTCACCTCTTTTAATCGGAAGATTAGTTAACTCATCAATTTGTTTAAATTGATCCTCTGAAAAACACTCACCTAAAAAGTTAAGCCACTGAAGTAAATAAATTATGGGACGGACTAATAATTCATTTTGTTTTAAAAGGGAGTTATCTTTTAGCGATTTCTTATGCAAATGACAAAGGCGAAGAACAAGCTCGTAAAAATCAATCATCATTTCCTCTAGTTCCGTTTCTTCTGGTAGATCGTGCCATTGATCATTCTTAAGCGCCTCAAATCGAATTTGCTCAGATTTCACGAGTTGATCACGATCAATAAAAACGAGTCGATTAGATTGTTTTAAAAAAATGGTTTCTTCATTTTTTTCAATAAAAGTAAATTGACAGCTCCACCCTGTTTTAAAAATGACACACGAATTAAAAAAGATCTTGCTATTTTGATAAAATGAATGTTCTCTTTCCACATGCTCAACTTCATCGATTTCTTCCATCCAATCTAGATTTTTCAAAAACATCATCGGATTAGTACTCATGACGATGAATTTGTAGTTCAATTCGGATGCTTTAAAATCATCTTGATCAAGAAGTAACATTCGTATATTCTCACGTTTTAATGCCATGTGATAAATTGCCCATAGTTGTCGATTTAAAAACACGAATCCCCCTCCTTAGGCAGACATTACTACAGTCTATGTCCATTCCTCTAAAAAAGAAATCTTTTTCAACAATAAAAAGCTTATTTTGACTTATTAACGTTAAAATAGTCCAAATCATATTGTGAAATAAATCACAACACTTCTAATTTTTCATAGTTTAACTCATATTTATATTACTTTACGAATCAATATTCGTTTTATTTTTTTATAAATCTATTATTTAGAGTTTTGTCTAATTTTTTAATTATATATTTTTATTTTATTCAAAAAAGCTATCGCAACGGATTATGATCGGTCGCGATAGCCTCTTAAACGAGCAAAATAGATTTTTGTTTTCTGTTCTTGATCTGTCAGTTTCAATTTATACGTATGATGAATAGTTGAAGAGAATGTTTGTGGTTTTGATGTTAATTTAGAAGACTTACTATCTTTCAATTGAATCATCCCATCTCTTTTTTATTTGTAAATATAGACAAATAACTATTTTGTATAGAAGTCATTTGATAAAAACTAATACTGACTTCATGCATCTAAATCTTTTACTATTCAGAGGTTAGCTACCTAGTAATCGTTAAGCTAACACCATCTCTCTGTCTAAAATTTATTTAAACTTCTTACTTTATCATATGCAGTTTTTTAGTTTTTGCGATGGTGACCATAAACCTAATAAAAAAACCTCAACTAAGTTGAGGTTTTTCGTTATTTGACTTTGCTTATGATTGTGGTTGATTAGATGACACTTCATTTTTTGCTTTTTTAGTATGAGGTGCTTTAAATCCAATGAATTGTTGTTCATTACGAATTTTTTCAGCCATTTGAGACATACGTTGTTGAATGTCTTTAGCTTCATCTTCTGACATTAATCCAAATTCAACATATTTATCTAATAATCTAATTTTAGCAACATTCACTTTATCATAAAGATCATAGATTTCTTTTTTCTGATCGTCAGATAAAGCATTGAATTTTTCCTGCATCGCTTTGTATTCTGCCTCCATTTGTTTAGCCATTTCATCTTTTTGCTCTTCTGTCAAAGCAGGTGGCATTTGCCCTTCTTTTGTTGCTTCTTGTGCATGTCCTGTTAAGCCAATAGTTGCAGCTAATAACATAGCACTTAACGTTAATCTTACTTTTTTCATCTGAATTCTCCTTTCTGAATAAACCAACAGTTTTAGTTTTAACGAATTCAGCGAAAGATTGTATTCCAAGTTTTTGAAAATATAAATGTCCCTCTTTTTAAGAGGGACATTTATCGACTATAACAACCTGTTTTTATTTCATTAATATAAGCCTCTTGATCAGGCATTTTAGATGCTAATGCTTGTGAAATAGCTTTTTCACGGTCATACTTCACGCGGCAAAATTGAATGGAGAAATCCGCTTCTTCCTGACTGTGTAATTTTCCTTCTAAAATTACATAAGCAGCCATCGGAATAAAATCACATGAATTCCCCACACTTCCAACATTAAATATCATACGGCCTTGATCAATATGTTGCAGATACCCTTCATGAATATCTCCATAACCAACGACATCTGATTTTAAAGTCAATGCTTCGGTTGAAGGAAGTTGTGGAACTTCAAATAGCGCTAATCGTTCACTTAAAGGCGAGGTTTGATAAACTCGGCGAAAGACACTATGCGGATTCGCATGAAATAAGCGAATGTATTTCCCACTCAGCCAAAAACCAGTGACACCAGGTAAATTTCTAATTAACGATAAATAGTGATCTCCTAATTGATCACGATAAAATTTAATAAAGTCCGTTTCTTTTGTTTGAGGATCGGAAATAAATTCTTCCCAATTCCCCTTAATAATCACATCGCAATGATCTAAACATTGCTCAAGCACTTCCTTTGAATGTGGCCCTTTTCCAATCATATCGCCTAAGCAAATAATCTGAGAAATTCCTTTATCTTTAATATCCTCTAATACCGCTTCTAAAGCAGGCAAATTACCATGAATATCTGAAATAATGGCTATTTGATCAAGCTTAATCATTTTTATTCTCCTCCCAAACGTCTTGTGGCATGAGATCGACAACGACAATCTCAGGTCGATTAAATAATCGTAAACGCCCTAATCCTCGACTCACAATCATCTTCATTTTCCCAATCTGATAGACACCGGCACTGTATTTCGGAAATAACGTTCGTTCAGGTGATAATACGCCACCTATGAAAGGTAATCGAATCGCTCCTCCATGAACGTGACCACAATACACCTGATCAAATCCATGTGCTTCATATAAAGAAGCTAAAAAAGGATTGTGTGCTAATAAGAGGTTAAATTCATCTAAATTAAGATCAGGTAAAACATCATGAAGATGCTCAACTTTTTTCACATTTGCTTGTTTTTGAATAGACTGAGGAACTGCATAATAGTGGGCTAAGGGAACCGTAAAGCCACACACATTAATGACCTCATCGTTAATGATGACTTGTCGTTGTTCATTATTTAAGAGATGAACACCTAGTGCTTCTAAAGATTTCAAATAATCTTCATACCAGCCTGTTTGGCGATTGAGTTCATCATATCTTGCTGTAATTTCGTGATTGCCTTCAACATAAAAGATGGGATACTGATCAATCAGCGACTTAACGACATTTAAAAAGACCTCTCCATTTTCATCTGTTGAAGTAAACATATCGCCTGTTGTCACGATAAAATCAGGATTCAAGCGCTTAATCCTTTGTATCAGTCGACGATTTTGATGTCCAAATGACTTTGAATGTAAATCCGATAAATGAACGATTCGAATCGGTCCTTTCGTTAAGCGTAGTTTTTTTGTTTTTAATGGATAAAAAGGGGTTGAAAACAGTTCTTGTTCCCCATAACAAAATAAAATAATTAGTAGTAAATAAACTATTAGCATATCTTCCGTCTCCAAATGATTCATTAGCTAGTAGAAAAGTCATCATTTGGATAAACGTCCCTCCTTTCTTCTTAAACTTAACGCTATAACAACATCGAAATCAGTCGATAAATCGCTTCTTCTATACGAATGATTAATGATTTTTCACGTTCATATGTTTCATCGACGATGCGGCAATTGTTCACATCTTTGTGAAACTGATAAACAACCTGATCCGTCAATTCTTTATCGTAAATAAACGCATTAATTTCGTAATTAATTTTAAAACTTCGTTGATCAATATTGGTTGATCCAACAGTGCAAATTTCATCATCAATAATTAAATTTTTAGAATGTAAAAAGCCTTCATATAAATACACTGTAATGTTCGCTTCTCTTAATTCTTTAATATACGAAGTTGTTGTTCGATGAACATAATGATGATCCGCAATCGTTGGGATCATGACCTCTACTTTTACCCCTGAATAAGCAGCAATTTTTAACGTCTCTAAAAATAACGAATCTGGAATAAAGTACGGTGTTTGAATTCGAATTGACGTTGTTGCCACTTGCATCATTTTAATAAATGCCATCTTGATATCATCGGTTGGCGTATCAGGTCCTGCTGAGACAATTTGAATCGGACAAGGCGTCATGACTAAGGAAGACTTATAATAGTGATTAAGTTGTTCTTTAATATGCAGTTCGTCTTTATCGTCTTCACAAACTAATAAGTAATCTTTAATGAAGCGATACTGTAAATCAGCGACTGCTTCTCCGACTAATCGAATATGACCGTCTCGCCAAGGAGCATATTTAGGATCTAACGACATATACTCTTTACCGATATTCATGCCACCTAAATAGCCAATTCGCCCATCAATCACCACAATTTTTCGGTGATTTCGATAATTATAATTCAATCCAATTAAGCGAAAAGTTGGGGGATGAAAGTGATAAACATGTCCACCTGCTTCGATGATTGGTTTAAAATAGTTTAGACGCGTTCCAAAGCAGCCTGCACTATCATAAACTAACCGAACTTCAACGCCTTGAGAAGCTTTTTGTGTCAACAAGTCAATCAGCTTTTCTCCTACTTCATCCTCACGAACGATGAAATATAATAAATGAATCGATTCTGTTGCTTGTTCAATATCAGCAAATAATTGTTTATACTTATCTTTTCCATTTGAAAAGTACATCCAATCATGAAACATATACAGTTTACTTCCGTTATAAATTTCATTAAAGGCAATGACCGAAGCAACTGAATTATTAAATGATCGAGAAAACGTCCGAGTTTGTTTTTGTTCGTGATATTCATTTAAAAACAACGTCTTCTTTTTAGGAATCGGTGTTCGTTCAAATAATTGATACATGACAAATCCAACTGGGGGAAGAAAGATTAATAATAAAATCCAAGCTAATAACAAAGCTGGTTCTTTTCTTTTATAAAAAATTAAGATCCAAATCAGTATCAAGTTAATCGTTCGAAAGATGATAAAGAGCCATGTGATCATGAGTGGTCCTCCAATAAGCTTAATGATTTCATTCTTTGAGTTCATTAAGCGATAATAGATTTCCCCCTACTTCCCCACATTTAATTTAAAAACAAATACCCAAAAGCATAACCCGCATAAATGAACACTAAGTTCCAAATCGTAATTCCAAGGACAGAATAAAAACTAAAAGAAACAAAATTCATTCGGACTGTCCCCACAGTCAGCGAAATTAACGTTCTTGCTACTGGAATTAAACGTGCTAAAAACACCCCTTTATTTCCGTGTTTTTCAGTATAACTGACAGCTTTATCAATAGAAGGTCGTAATTTTTTATATTTTTTATAAAATTTTTCAAGTACGGAATGACCTAAGAAAAAGCCAAGAAAGTATAAGACATAACTTCCAAGTAATCCTGCGATGACAGAGACAATTAACGCCATCCCAAAGTTCATTCCATGACTAGCAATTAAAATTCCCGCTGCTGGCATAATAATTCCTGCGGGTAATCCAGGTAAATTCATATACTCTAAGAAAACAATGATAAACATAAAGAGTAATCCATACTCCGTAAAGTAATTTAAGATTGTCTGAATATTTTCCATTTCTACATCATCCTTTTGCTATTCATTCATTTATTATTTCACAACATCTAAAAAACATTCAATCAGATAGGATAGAAATATTGGTATAAATTATGTAAAAACAAAAAGAAGTCCAACATCACTCGATTTAGACTTCTTTTAGTATTACATTCGATGCGTAAATTCATAAAACCAACCGACAACATCTGAAATGACCGTTGTATTTAACGTATAGACGACAAATTGACCACGTTTTTCACTTTGTATTAAATCCGCATTTTTTAAAATATTTAAATGATGCGTAATCGACGGCTTACTCATATCAAAACAAGCCGCAATTTGTCCAGCTGTCATTTCTCCCTTATTTAACTTTTTCAAAATCGTTCGTCTTGTTGGATCCGCTAGTGCTTGAAATGCTTTATTCATGTTGTCTTCTCCGTTGCTTCTTTTAGCAAACGAGACCTGCCTCCTTTTTTAAAAACTAAATTTATTTTTCACTACTCACATCTTCTTGATAAAATTTGGCTTGTTTTAACATAAAAATCATGAAACCAATGGCATAAAGGGTAACAAATCCTTCAATCCAATATAAATTTAAAAACCCTAGCTGTGCAAAGACCGCTTTAAAGTCTAAGCATGCATGAATGAAAATGGCCATCACGTAATAATAGTTTTTTCGGTCACGAATGGCTTTAAACACGAGAACAGACAGTCCGATTTGAATGATTAATGTCATCAATCGTTCATAACCAGCTAAGCTAAAAAGAAGCGGTGACGTTTGTGTTAATTGCGTGACAATTGTCTCTTGAAGCTCTGCTTCTAGCCCTAACTTTTCAACAAGCCCTTGATTGATCATTAGTGATAATACTAAATTATTCAAATAAGTCGTTCCCACGATTAACATGGCCTCTATTCCACCGTGACCCAGTCCATAGCTTAAGCTATCTTGAAAACGTGTTTGTTTTTTTAAGACCCATTTAAAACTCACATAACGCGCCGTTTCTTCTAAGATCCCAGCCATTAATCCTCCATATAAAGCATATAGCCATGGATGAGTCGCAAACCATTGAATCGTTGTTTCGTTATACATTAGAAAATAAGCATGAATAGGTGCTTCAATAACTTGTGTCGCCACAATGAAGGCAATCATTCCCACTAAGAAACTTTTAAATGAGGCGTGATAGCGACGACGAACGCCCCATAATAAAAGAATTGGAACGACAAAACAAATTAAAAGTGTGATTCCCATACTAATCATTGATAAAGTACTAACCATATGCTCCCCCACCTCGTCATAAATGCTTCATCACACGTTTTTGTAAGCTTCATTTAAACCTTTTTTAATTGAAACAGGTCTTCTTTTACAGCGTTTACAGGTTATCTTAAAAGCTTTTCGTATGACTTTTCCGTTTCATTTTCACCCACTTTTTTAAATCCACAGGACTCAAAAAGTCGTAATGATCTTTCATTATAATGATAGATGGCTGGAACTGAAATTTTTGTCATTCCAAGGCTTTTTGCTCGTTTTAATAATGTTTGAATGACCAATTTACCAATGCCCTGTCCCCAGTAAGCTTCTTCTCCGATGGCAATGGGTAAGTTTTCTTCCCATAACGTCACATCGCCAATGGCTTTAAAACGTCCATCTTCTTTTACTTCAATAAAATAAAGCTCGCCTCTTGTACTTAAGTATTCATACATATTATAAATCTGATCTAACTCATAAGTTTGATGTTTCACACCTTCTGATAAATACATCACTTGTTGATTTTGATACCAGGGATAAGCTAAATCCCAGTCTGTTTTTTTAGGTGTTTTTAATCTTAAGGTGTCATTAATGTTAATAATTTCAGGTTGTTTCATTATGCGCTCACCCCTCTTTTTTAAGTATATCACATTTTTAATTTCATTTTTTCTCCAAATCACTTCCTTCTTTATTTTTTTCCTGTCCCTGTTTGACTAACTGTAAAAGACTGACGATCTCGTTAAACTCCGCTTCACTTAATTCATCAAAATGATGAAGCCGTTCTAAAAGTTCCGTTACATATTTAGGTTGATGCTCATTCACCCGACGATTTAAAAAGTAGCTGGAGATCGTTCCGGTAAAAAGCCCTATAAATCCAATCCCACTCATCATACTCAAACTTGCGATAATACGTCCTAATCCTGTTTTAGGAACAATATCCCCATATCCAACCGTCGTTACGGTCACAATGCTCCACCACAAAGCATCTTTAAAGGGCATCGCTTCAACTAATGAGACTCCACCCGCCCCAAGTAAAATCACGATGAGAGTAATTCCTGCGACATAATGAAAATTATTCGTTCTAAAAAACACGCCGATCCGCTTAGAAACATTACTTAACATCGCAGCGGCACGCAACACCTTCATAAACCGAAACAAAGGCATAACCTCTACCACTCGAATTAATCTTAGCAGACGAAAGGCTGAGAAATAAGGAATAATGGTTAAGACATCAATTTTGTTTTCTTTAATAAACCTAATTTTATGCTCACTTTTCATTAAGCGATAGATGTAATCAATTAAAAAAAACAACCACATTAAAACGTCTAACACGTTAAACACTTGGTTCGTTTCCGGGGATAAATTCATGGTTAATTGCATGATGGTCATCACCACCACCATCAATGAACAAACAATAATACTAAAATGATATACGTTATTTTTACTCATAAATCTACCTCATTATCTCGATTTATGTTTAGTATGAATCAAACGTATTTCAATTATGAAAAAAGTGATGCCTTCTGTGCATCACTTCTTTTTGATTCATTTACTTAGAAGAAGAATCTTCTATCACCTCTTTTAGCCACTCATAAATTTCTTTTTCATCATTTGTTGAAAAGTAATGGGCTGATTCCTCTAAAAGCAAGAATTCTTTTTGAGGGGCTTGAAGTTTTTCTAACCACGTTTTTAACAACTCAGTGGAGCAAATATAGTCATTAACCCCGCTTGCAAAATAAACAGGAATGTTTACTTCATTGACTTCTTCTAATAAATTCACGTGCTGAAGTTCTTCCCAATACTCACTTTTATTTAACATCTCATGAGACGCTTGAATTAACGTGTCATAAACTTCTGATAACGTCAAATCAGGAGAAGAAAACACTTGTAAAATCCAACTTAACACATTTACATTGGGCAGTCCGTCCGTCCACTTTGCATAAGCATTACTTTGATTCATTAGTTTTTGAAATTTTTCATAAACACTCGCTGATTGATAAGGGGGTTCCCCAATTTGTTTTAAAGCAAAGGCTAATTCCGTTTCTCCCTCCATCCTAAATTCTTCAATTAACCAATGATAAAGCTCTTTTTCAGATAAACTTGGGCTTAACACTTGAGACAGTCCAATATAAGCGTGTAGCTGATTGGGAATTTTTTCTGCTAAACGTAATCCGAGCACACTTCCCCAAGTATAGCCAATTAAATAGATTTTGTCTTGTTTAAAGGTATCTCTTAAGTAATCAATTAATTCCACGGCATCGGTTTCTAGTTGCGCATAGTTTAATGATTCAATTTCTTCTGTTTCGCTATATGTTTTTCCTGATCCTCGTTGATCCCAATATACAACTGTACAATGTGAACTTAACGTTTCTTGATAATTTCGACCACTGATTCCATAGGGAACTGAAAGTCCTGGGCCTCCATGTAAAAATAAGCAAACCGGTTGATCAAGACGCTTTCCTTCAATCGCGATATACTGCTTCATCCCTCCAAGCGTCACCTCTTGGACTTCACTAATGCCTCCTTGATTTACCATTTCCTGTGCAGATGATAGAACAGACTGTTGTAATAAGTGACGCCAAACAAATAAGCATCCTAGAACTAAAAATATAACGATCATCATTATTCCTAATAAACGTACGACTAGTTTTTTTATCATCTTTTTCATTGATTCTCTCCTTTTAACTCTC
>artificially_reared_2__coassemble_735_pt1 | contig 15021 bp, 10 predicted proteins | sample artificially_reared_2__metabat2_low_PE_015 | metagenome-assembled genome bin artificially_reared_2 | reverse complement strand
TTTTTATTTGAGATTACCTGAGTACTAAAAATCAGAATAGATTTTCAGTGGCCTCATCTCAGATAGTCTTTTTGTTCCATCTGAAGTTTTTTAAAAGCTGTCTTAATTAAGAGACAGCTTTTTATGTGAGATAAATAGTTATTTAAGATTCGAAATTTTATTATAAAAACTAAGCATTTAATCAAGTCATGAGATAAGTTTCATCTTATAGGAGTAAAGTGAAAAAAGAATATAGGTAAAAATTAGGTCACATTGTGTCCAAGTGGGGATTTTTTATGTACATGTTTACTTAAAAGTGGTAACATTATGTTAATAAAAAGAGTATTAGCTAACTAGGGTTAGTTAAAGATAGACAAGGAGCGATGATGATGATTGCAGCTATTAAGAAAATGTTAGATCCAAGTGTGAAAGTATTAAAGCGCGCCGATAAATTAGCCGATGAAGTAATTGCTTTAGAACCACATATGCAACAACTAACAGATGAGCAACTTCAAAATAAAACATTAGAGTTTAAAGAGAGAATTGAAAAAGGGGAAACATTAGATGACTTATTAGTTGAAGCATTTGCTGTTGTTCGCGAAGCGTCAACACGTGTACTAGGAATGAAGCCATATAAAGTACAGATTATTGGGGGAATTGCTTTACACGGTGGTAATATTGCTGAGATGAGAACGGGTGAAGGTAAGACATTAACTTCTACCATGCCTGCTTACTTAAATGCGTTAGAAGGTAAAGGAGTTCATATCATTACCGTCAATGAATACTTAGCTAGTCGTGATGCGCGTGAGATGGGAGAACTATATCGTTGGCTTGGGTTAACGGTTGGATTAAACTTAGCAGGAATGCCGTCTGAAGAGAAAAAGAAACAATATGCTTGCGACATTACGTACTCAACAAATAATGAATTAGGGTTTGATTATTTAAGAGATCACATGGTTTTATATGCAAAACAAATGGTGCAACGTAAATTAAACTATGCCATTGTTGATGAGGTCGATTCTATTTTAATTGATGAAGCACGTACACCGTTAATTATCTCAGGTGGACAAAAGCGTACGGCAAATCTTTATGCTCATGCCGATCGATTTGTTAAAACATTAAAAGATGAAGAAGATTATAATATTGATATTAAAACAAAAAATATTCAGCTAAATGAAGGTGGGATTGAAAAAGCTGAACGTGCTTTTCGCATCGATAACTTATACGATATTAAGCATGCTGTTTTATTACACCACATTAATAATGCCTTAAAAGCAAATTATATTATGGCTCGTGACGTAGACTACGTCATTCAAGATGATGAAGTCGTGATCGTTGACCAATTTACGGGACGTTTAATGAAAGGTCGTGCTTATTCAGAAGGACTTCATCAGGCGATTCAAGCGAAAGAAGGCGTTTCAATTAAGCAAGAAACCTCAACATTAGCGACGATTACTTTCCAAAACTTATTCCGCTTATATAATAAGTTATCAGGAATGACAGGAACGGCAAAAACAGAAGAAGAAGAGTTCCGTAATATTTATAATATGATGGTCGTTGAAATTCCAACGAATCGTCCAATCGCGCGTATTGATGCCCCAGACTTAGTCTATAAGGATATGAATGCAAAATTTAATGCGGTTGTTAATGAAGTCATTGAGTGTCATAAAAAAGGACAGCCAGTCTTACTTGGAACAGTAGCAGTTGAAACATCAGAGTATATTTCACAGTTATTAAAACGTAAAGGCATTCCTCATAACGTATTAAATGCGAAAAATCATGAACGAGAAGCAGAAATTATTATGGATGCTGGAAATAAAGGAGCTGTAACAATCGCCACGAACATGGCAGGGCGTGGAACAGATATTAAGTTAACAGATGAAGTAAAAGCGTTAGGTGGATTAGCTGTTATCGGAACAGAGCGCCATGAATCACGCCGTATCGATAATCAGTTACGTGGACGTTCAGGTCGTCAAGGAGATCCAGGTTATACTCGTTTTTATTTATCGTTCCAAGATGAATTAATGCGTCGTTTCGGTTCAGATCGTATGCACGTGATGGTTGATAAATTAGGGATGGATGAAAATGAACCGATTGAAAGTAAAATGGTAACTAAAGCAGTGGAATCGGCTCAAAAACGTGTTGAAGGTAATAACTACGACATGCGTAAAAACTTACTTGAATATGATGATGTCATTCGTCGTCAACGTGAAGTCATTTATGGACAACGTCAAGATATTTTAGAAACAGAAGATTTAACAGATATTATTTTTGGTATGGTGGAATCATCTGTCACACGTTTAGTTCAAACATTTTCTTCAGCAGATAGCTCTGAATCTAAAAATAAAGAAGCTAATCAGTATAATTATGAAGGGTTATTAAACTACTTAAATACGAACCTATTCCCGATTAATAAAGTTCAATTATCTGATTTAGAAGGAAAAACAGAAGAGGAAATGATTGATTATGTAGCGAACCTTGTTAAAGACGATTATCGTGAAAAAGAACAATCAATTGATCCATCAATTTTCCATGAGTTCCAAAAAGTTATTGTATTACGTGTGGTTGATACACATTGGATGAATCACATTGATGCAATGGATGCTTTACGACAAGGAATCCATTTACGTTCTTATGGACAAATCAATCCATTACATGAGTATCAAAGTGAAGGGTTTGAAATGTTTAATCGCTTAATTGAACGAATCGAAGATGATGTAACACGTTATATTTTACGTGCAGAAATTCGTCAAAACTTACAACGTGAAGAAGTCGCAAAACCAACGGCTACAAATAGCGGAAAAGAAGAGAAAAAACGTCCAGTCACTCGTAGTGCACAAAAAGTGGGTCGCAATGAGGAATGTCCATGTGGAAGTGGAAAAAAATATAAACAATGTTGTGGAAAAGAAAGCTAGAAGTTATTTGCTGAATCAGATAACTAACTTCTGATGCGTCAAATTAGTTCAACTGGTCATCTTGATTAGTTGAACTAATTTTGCATTTAAATAAATAATTTATGACATAAAAGTTGACATAAAGAAGTGGTGATAAAATGGAAATTCATGAGATAAGAGCAGAAATCAAAAAGATGTCTGAGCGTATTGCTCAATTTAAAGAGTCACTAAATGTAGATCAAAAAGAATCAGAGATTAAAGCGTACGATGATCAAATGCAAGCTCCTGGTTTTTGGGATGATCAACGAAAAGCTCAAGAGACTATTAATGCAGCTAATGTTTTAAAAGATAAAGTGAATACATTTTACACATTAGATGGCGAAGTAGAAGATTTAGCCGTTGCTTTTGAACTCCTTCAAGAAGAAGCAGATGAAGAATTACAAAGTGAGCTAGAACATCAAATTAGTGAAGTGAGTGAGAAGTTAAATCAATTTGAGTTAGAGATTTTATTAAGTGGCCCATATGATGCTAATCATGCGATTTTAGAGTTACATCCAGGTGCAGGTGGAACGGAATCACAAGACTGGGCAGAGATGTTGTATCGTATGTATACTCGTTACGCAGAACGAAAAGGATTTAAAGTGGAAGTATTAGATTATTTAGTTGGCGAAGAAGCGGGAATTAAAAGTGTAACGATTAAAATTAAAGGTAATAATGCTTATGGATATTTTAAAGCTGAGCGTGGGGTTCATCGTTTAGTACGAATTTCACCATTTGATTCAGGTGGACGTCGTCATACATCATTTTGTTCATGTGATGTCATGCCTGAATTCTCAGGAGACATCGATATCGAAATCCGTGCGGAAGATTTAAAAGTGGATACGTATCGAGCAAGCGGTGCAGGTGGACAACATATCAATACAACCGATTCAGCCGTACGAATTACTCACTTACCAACGAATACAATTGTGACTTGTCAGAACCAACGTTCTCAAATCAAAAACCGTGAAGCAGCCATGGAGATGTTAAAATCTAAATTATATCAACGTAAATTAGAAGAACAAGAGGCTGAATTAGCAAAGATTCGAGGAGAAGTAAAAGAAATTGGTTGGGGAAGTCAAATTCGTTCTTATGTGTTCCATCCTTATTCACTTGTGAAAGATCATCGAACATCATATGAAGTAGGAAATGTTCAAGCCGTTATGGATGGAGAATTAGACGGATTTATCGATGCGTATTTAAGACATAGTATTTAATTGAGTTGTGGATAAGAGAATAAAATTAGAGATAGAGAAAATTCACACTCACAGCTCAGTGACATTTAATACATCTTCCTACTTCAAAGATAGCTCAACATCTCCTATTTTTAACAGTTGAAGGATATTTTAATGTATCTCTAGAAAGATTTTAAAATTCAACGTATAATAGGCAAAGATGATAAGTATTTGAAAGAAGGAGGGAATCATTCATGAAAAAGATTCCAAGTTTTACAGTTAACCATGATGATTTATTACGTGGTATTTACGTATCACGCCAAGATATAATTGGACAAGAAATCGTTACAACTTTTGATATCCGCACTAAATTACCAAATCGCGAACCTGTAATGAATACAGCGGAAATTCATACAATGGAACATTTAGGAGCTACATTTTTACGTAATCACGAAACGGCTGCTGATCAAACCATCTATTTCGGACCGATGGGATGTCGTACAGGATTTTATTTAATTTTAAAAGGTGATTTAAAGTCATCAGATATTGTTGAATTAGTTAAAGAAACATTTGAATTTATTGCAAATTATGAAGGTGAGGTTCCAGGTGCGAGTGCACGTGATTGTGGAAACTACTTAGATATGAACTTACCGATGGCTAAATATGAAGCTAAAGTTTTCTTAGAAAATACATTAAATCAAATAACAGATGTAAATTTAAATTATCCAGCTTAAAAAGAGAGATACCTTACAAGGTATCTCTCTTTTTATGTTTAACCCCTATCAGTCTTTGGTGATTAAGATCTTAAACTCTAAATTCATTTTATCTAAACATTAGATGTTATTTCTATGTAATCTAAATGAAAATATGGAAAAAATGTAAAAAATATTGAGTTAGATTAGTTATGTCAGTGTTTTATTCGACAGGATATATAAATGTAAAAGTGATTATGTTAAAATATTATTGTTAGATTTTAAAAAATATTCATGAATTTTGTTAGTAGTTGTTGGCAATTTCTTGATAAAAAGTGAAAGTGTCATTAGATATGTTATAATAAATAAGACGTCTAGAGATAGGTGGGGAGATTATGATCGAATTTACAAATGTCAGTAAGAAGTATGCAAACGGAGTCATTGGACTTCATAATATAAATATTCAAATTGAATCAGGAGAATTTTTATTCGTTATTGGTCCAAGTGGGGCTGGAAAATCATCTCTTTTAAAGATGATTAATCGTCAAGAAAAAGCAACAGGTGGCGAGTTAATCGTTAAAGGGGTTAATGTAACGAAGTTAAATCGTTTTAAAGTACCAAAATTACGTCGTCAAATCGGTGTTGTCTTTCAAGATTTTAAATTACTACAAAAAATGACGGTTTATCAAAATGTTGCGTTTGCTCTAGAAGCGATTGGACTACCAGGAAAAGAAGTTAAAGAAAAAGCGATTAAAGCCATTGAGTTAGTAGGATTAAAAAATAAAATGCGTTTTTATCCAAATCAATTATCTGGTGGAGAGCAACAACGTGTAGCCATCGCTCGTGCGATTGCGAATAACCCAGATATTATTATTGCAGATGAACCGACTGGAAACCTAGATCCAGAAAACTCAACTCAAATTGTAAACATTTTAAAGAAGCTAAATAAAGAAGGAAAAACCATTATTATGGCGACTCATGATCATGAATTGATTTTTGAAAAAGATTGTCGTGTTATTACGATTGATCATGGAACAATCTTTAGTGATGAGGTGAGAGGTTATTATGAAGCTAATTAGACAACTTTTCCGTTACATTCGTGATGGATTCAAAAATATTTGGAATAACTTATTCATGTCACTTTCTTCAGTCATTACACTAACGCTAACGTTAAGTTTATGTGCGTTATTTGTATTATTTGCTTATAATACGCGTAATTTTACAGAACAAGTCGAAAGTGAAATTAAAATTTTTGTTGAATTTTCAAAGGATGCAACAGAAGAACAAATTACAACAGCACTAGAAACGATGGAATCAGATGAGCATGTCGCTGAAGTCATTCATGTAACAAAAGAGGAAGAATATGCTGACTTTATTGACCGTATTGGTGAGGATGATCCGGAATTAGCGGTGTTCTTTGAAAATACAAGTGAAGATAATCCGTTACCTGATATCGCGATTGCTGCTGCCGACGATGTGAAAAATGTTGATAAAGTTGCTAATACGATTAAAGAAATTGATGGAATCGCCTACGTTGACTACGGTGAAGAATCATCGTTAGCTGCGTTTACTAATATTACAAACATTATTCGTCAATCATTTTCAACAATCGTTGTTATTTTATTAGTATTAGCGGTATTCTTAATTCAAAATACAATTAAATTAACGATTTATGCACGTAAAAATGAATTGAAAATCATGAAGTTAGTAGGAGCCTCTGTATCACATGTGACGGTTCCGTTCTTAATTGAAGGTTTAATCATCGGAATTTTAGGTGCAGTAGGTCCTATTTTGTTTACGATTTATGGTTACCAATTTATATACGAATTATTCGGAGGCGTATTAGTGATTCCAATGTTACAAATGACAGTACCTTTTCCAACCGTTTATCAACTAGGTGTTTTAATTGGAATTATTTCAATTATTGTTAGTTTACTAGGAAGCTTTTTCGCCGTTATCAAATACTCGTTAAAGATCTAATTTAAAATTAATTAACGTCATATGATTTAAAAAGGTAAGAGATATTTTGCTACTCATATAGATAAGGGAGAGAGACTGTATGCCTAAAAAAATAGCTACTGTTTTAAGTTTAATTGTAGCGTTTAGCTTAACTCAACCAAGCTCTTTCACTTCAAAGGCAGCCACAACTTGTTCTACAAAAGAAGAGTGTAATGCAATTATTAGTGAAGCACAGAGTCAAATTTCAGACTTAAAAGGAAAAGAAGCAGAGATTCAAGAAGAAATCGAAATTGTTGAAGGAAATATGGGAACAACGATCCAAAAAATTTCTGAAACAGAAAATGCGATTGAAGAGTTTGAAAAGAAAATTATTGTTAAAGAAAATGAAATTAAAAATAGTGAAAATGAAATTAATCAACTAGAAAATGAGATTAAAGAATTAAAAGAGGTTGTTGCAGAGCGTATGCGTGTTTCACAGCGTTTATCTCGAGCAAATACGATCTTACAAGTTCTTTCTGAATCAGAAAATTTAGTCGATTTAATTCGTCGATTACGTGTGGTGAATCATTTCGCTGAAAGTGATGCCGAAGCGATGGATGAGCTAAGTTTACTTGTTAGTCAGCAACAGGCGATGTTAGCTACGTTAAAGGTACAAAAGCAAGAACTTGCTTCTAATAAAGAAGATTTAGAGAGAGAACGTCAAACGTTAACGGCTTATCAAGGACAATTAGAACAGCAAAAAGAAGAGCTCGCTAAACAGATGCAAGAGTTAGAAAGTGAGCGTTTATCAGCAGCAGAAATTCTTCAAATTGCTGAAGAGCAAAAGAAAATTTTAGAACAAACGCCACCACCAGTTATTTCAAATGGAAGTTCATCGAGTGGAGGGGTTGTGAGCGGAACAGGTTTTATGATTCCATTAGCAACAGGATATGTTAGCTGTGAATATATGTGCTATCCAAATCATACAGGAATCGACTTAGCAAACTATGGGGACACATCAACACCAGTTTACGCTGCGCAAGCAGGAACGGTCATTCGTGCAGGATGGCATAGCGCTTATGGAAATCACGTCATGATTACACATAATGTAAATGGTCGAGTTTTAACAACGGTGTACGCTCATATGCACTCAGCTCCTTATGTTTCAGTAGGACAGCAAGTTTCTCGTGGGACACAATTAGGAACAATGGGGAATACAGGAAACTCTTTCGGTGCTCATTTACATTTTGAGATTTATGAAGGGTATTATAATTATCCGTACGCTGTAAATCCAAGAAATTATATTAGTTTCCCATCATCATGGTAAAATAACAGGACATGTAATCATTTTACATGTTCTTTTTTTATACAGTGATAGAGGATCAAATAGATGAAATAAATCGTTTGAGTTACTCAAAATATTAGGAGATGAAAAAGAGAGAATTATGACAGTCTTTATATAAAAATGTTTATTTTATAAAATAACCACAATATAAACTAATTTATTCCAATTTATCATCATGACAAAGAAAATAAAAATTGATAAAATAGAGATAATTCTATAGAGTTTACATTTTATTGGTATCGTTAGGAAATGATATAAAGGTTATAGAAGATTTTGAGTTAAAAGGAGTGATTATATGAAGCGTAAGAAAATTTTTCAAATCTTGGGAAGCTTCTTTTTAGGGGTTATCGTCACATTACTATTAACACTAGTGTTTCCTGCTAAAAAAACGATGCAAACGATTGTTTCTCCGGCTAATTATGGAGAGACAGCGGCTATTAATCAAGTATATGAAGCATTAAAAACTTATCATTATTTTTATGAGGGTGATAGTCAGGCCTTAATAGATGGAGCTATTGCTGGAATGATTGATGCATTAGATGATCCACATTCAACCTATTTTACAATGACTGATTATGAAAATTTTGTTGAGCATTTAGAAGAGACTTATTCAGGAATCGGATGTGAAGTCACTAATATTAATGGCTATACGATGATTGTTTCTCCATTTCCTAATTCCCCAGCAGATGTAGCTGGAATTTTAGCGAATGATTTAGTCGTGGAAGTCGATGGAGAAAATGTAGTCGGACAAAGTTTGCAAGATGTAACTAATAAAATTAAAGGACCAGTCGGTTCAACGGTTACCTTAGGAATTCAACGAAATGATAATGCAGACTTAATTTACATTGAGGTAACAAGACAAGCTATTGATCAAGAAACTGTGAAAACAGAGTTAATTCCAGTTGGTGAAGAATCTATTGGATACTTACAAATCTCAACATTTGGTGAAAACACAGCGAATGAATTTAAACAAGGAATTGAATCTTTAGAAGAACAAGGAATGACTTCGTTAATTGTTGATTTACGTAACAACTCAGGAGGTTATTTAACAAGTGTTGTTGAAATGGTGGATTATCTATTACCAGCAGATAAAGTCATTACAACGATTGAAGGTCGTGACGGAGGTGGAACAACCTACAAAACGTCAACTGAAGGAAAAGACTATCCGATTGTGACCATAATTAATGAAGGAAGTGCTTCAGCTTCAGAAATTTTTGCAGCAGCTATGAAAGAAGCCGGAGGCTATAAAGTAATTGGAACGACTTCTTACGGAAAAGGGACAGTACAAGTTTCAATGCCACTTGATGATCACTCTTCTTTAAAAATTACAACTCAAGTATGGAAAACACCAGATGGAAACTGGATTAATGAAGAGGGAGTTACACCAACCATTGAAGTGGAAGCACCTGATTTTTATTACTTTTACCAAGTTTATTTAACAGACGGAAAATCGTTAGCGTACGATATGGTTGATGCATCGATTCAAAATGCACAAAATATCTTAAATACGTTAGGTTATCGTGTCGATCGAACAGATGGTTATTTCGATAAATCAACACAAGAAGCCGTTAAAGCATTTCAAAAAGATTCAGGCATTGAACCAACAGGAGTCATCGATGGTAAAACTGCAGGTGATTTAACTCTTGCTTTAAGAGATAAAGTTCGTGATAAACAGTACGATACTCAACTTCAAAAAGCGATTGGAGTATTACAACAATAATAAAAATAGGAAGATAATTATTATCTTCCTATTTTTATTGTGATGAGTTAATCAAGAGTTGCCCATAGTAAGTAAGTGAGTTTTATTTTTAGTGAAAGTCGATCTCTTTAAAGCGGAATTTAAGATGATAGAAGTGCCTATTGAGATGTGATATAATGAGGATAATGTGAGGTGACAGTTTATGACAAATGGTAAGTTTGAGATTGTGTCTAAGTATGCACCATCAGGTGATCAACCAAGAGCAATTGAGGCGTTAGTTGAAAATATTAATCAAGGTGTCAAAGAACAAGTGTTATTAGGAGCAACCGGTACAGGAAAGACATTTACAATTGCAAATGTCGTACAAGCTGTTAATAAACCAACATTAGTATTAGCACACAATAAAACATTAGCTGGTCAGTTATATAGTGAGTTAAAGGAGTTTTTTCCAAATAATGCGGTTGAGTATTTTGTGAGTTATTATGATTATTATCAACCAGAAGCATATGTCCCTTCATCAGATACATTTATTGAAAAAGATGCAAAAACAAATGATGAGATTGATAAATTACGACACTCAGCGACAGCTGCTTTACTTGAACGTAATGATGTCATTGTCGTTGCATCCGTTTCTTGTATTTACGGGATTGGAGATCCACAAGAATATAAAAGCATGATGGTATCGATTCGTGTAGGAATGGAAATGGAACGCAATGAATTGCTTAACGAACTCGTTCGTATTCAGTATCAACGTAATGATATTGATTTCCATCGTGGAACATTCCGTGTACGTGGAGATGTTGTTGAAATCCTTCCGATTGCGACTGAAAAAAATGCGATTCGTATTGAATTCTTTGGAGAAGAAGTTGATCGTATTCGCGAAATTGATACATTAACAGGTGAAGTTTTAAGCGAACGTAAACACGTTGTTATTTTCCCAGCGTCTCACTTCGTTACTGGGGAGGAACGATTAAAGATTGCGCTAAAGAACATTGAAGAAGAACTTGAAGATCAAGTCAAATATTTTGAATCAGAAGGAAAGCTTCTAGAAGCGCAACGAATTGAACAACGAACGAGATACGATTTAGAGATGTTAGCAGAGATGGGATTTTGTTCGGGAGTAGAAAACTATTCGGGGCCACTTTCATTACGTGAACGTGGAGCAACACCGTATTGCTTACTTGATTTCTTCCCCGATGATTGGTTATTAGTTGCGGATGAATCTCACGTGACGCTTCCACAGGTTAGAGGAATGTATAATGGCGATCGTGCCCGTAAGGAGACTCTTGTTAATCATGGCTTCCGTTTACCTTCTGCACTTGATAACCGTCCGTTACAATTTGATGAGTTTGAACATAAAATTCATCAAGCGATTTACGTATCAGCGACACCAGGTGATTACGAATTAGCACGTACAGATAAAGTCATTGAGCAAATCATTCGTCCAACTGGGTTACTTGATCCAATTATTGAGTTGCATCCAAGTCGTGGACAAATTGATCATTTAGTTGGAGAAATTTATAAACGAATTGAAAAAAATGAACGTGTGTTAATTACAACATTAACAATTAAGATGTCAGAAGAATTAACGAATTACTTAAAAGAGTTAGGAATTAAAGTAGCCTATTTACACTCTGAAATTAAGACGCTTGAACGAATTGAAATTATTCGTGATTTACGAGTTGGAACGTATGATGTTTTAGTAGGAATTAACTTATTGCGTGAGGGATTAGATATTCCAGAAGTTTCACTTGTTGCTATTTTAGATGCAGATAAAGAAGGATTTTTACGTAGTGATCGTTCATTAATCCAAACGATCGGACGTGCGGCCCGTAATGCAGAGGGACGTGTCATCTTATATGCTGATAAAGTAACAGGATCCATGCAACGCGCCATGGATGAAACAGCACGTCGCCGTGAAATTCAGGAAAAATATAATGAAGAACATGATATTACTCCAATGACCGTCCGTAAAGACGTCCGAGATGTCATTCGAGCGACTGAAATTGTTGAAAAAGAGGCCATGTATGATAAAAAAATGTCTCGTAAAGATAAACAAAAATTAATGCAAAAGCTTGAAAAAGAAATGAAAGAAGCAGCGAAGGCACTTGATTTTGAAACAGCAGCAACACTTCGTGATGCTATGCTTGAATTAAAAATCGAGTTAGGATTATAATAGTTAATAAAAAATGGTAATTAATAAGTAAAGATAAAGGATGGGGCAACATTATGGAAAGTTTACGCGAGTTATATAAAGTAGGAAATGGACCGTCGAGTTCACATACGATGGGACCTGCTCGTGCGGCAAAAATCTTTATGGAACGTTATAAAGAAGCGGTATCATATGAGGCTATTTTATATGGAAGTTTAGCAGCAACAGGAGAAGGACATTTAACAGACTATATTATTATTAAAACAATGGAACCAAAACCAGTAAAAATTACTTGGCGACCAGAAGACTTTCGTCCGTTTCATCCAAATGCCATGCAGTTTATTGCCTATAATGAAGCGAATGAAGAATTAGGAACTTGGACGGTTTATTCTGTTGGTGGTGGATCAATTATTGAAGAAGGACAGGCTCGTGATGAGGTTGAATCAGTTTATCCTAATACAACGATGAATGAAGTGTTAGAAATTTGTAAAGAAAAGAATTGGACATTAGCTGATTATGTTTATGAACATGAACAAGAAATTAAGCCTTACCTAGAAGAAATTTTAGCAGTTATGCGCGAAAGCTTAATGAATGGATTAGTCGCAGAAGGAACATTACCAGGAAAACTAAATTATCCACGTCGTGCAAAGCAATTTTATGAGCATGCTAAATCAGCACCAGATGATTTATCTATCTTAATTTATGCTTATGCTCTAGCGGTATCAGAACAAAATGCTTGTGGTGATGTCGTGGTAACCGCACCAACTTGCGGGGCATCAGGTGTTTTACCAGGTGTTTTATTTGCCTTACAAGAGCGTGAAGGATATACAGATGAACAGTTAGTCGATGCATTAGCAGTCGCTGGTTTAATTGGGAATTTAATTAAAACAAATGCTTCTATTTCAGGAGCAGAAGTAGGATGTCAAGGTGAAGTGGGATCAGCTTGTTCAATGGCGGCAGCAGCAGTGGCTTTCTTAAAAGGGGCTTCTAATCTACATTGTGAATACGCAGCAGAAATTGGACTTGAGCATCATTTAGGAATGACGTGTGATCCTGTTTATGGTTACGTTCAAGTTCCATGTATAGAACGTAATGCGGTAGCTGCCAAACGTGCCTTTGATGCAGCAAAATATGCGATGTTAACCGATGGATACCATACCATTACGCTTGATCAAGTGATGCAGACGATGAAAGAAACAGGTCACGATTTAATGGCGAAGTATCGTGAAACAGCTCAAGGAGGACTCGCAAAACATTTCGCAGAATGTTAATGGTTACTAGGTTTTATGAATTTTTAATGGTATAATAAAGACGTCTATCAGTTACAATTCGTTTTTAGTAAGATAAAAACTTGGGATTCTATTATGAAAATACCTTATAGTGAGAAGCTCATCATTGAAAAACGTTAAAATCCTATGAGTGGTGAATCTATTTTTTGAAAATAATAGTTGCCACTTAGTGATGGTTTGATCGATCAACTAAGAACGATATCAAATGATAAAAGACATTTTTGTTTCTATATACATAGCGAAATATATTTTACATTCTAAGAAACAGGCTTAGTAGATTAGGCTTTTTGGTATAAAGGCTAACTATAGTAGCGCTAAAAGTTTTTCAGCTATGAAAAACTTATCGCTACTTATATATATAGCATGGTAAGAATGATGAACAGTAAAGGAAGTGATCGTATGGCAAATGAAGAAGCTAAAAAAACAGATAAAAAACGTCATTTAACGAAAAAACAATCTGTTTTATATAGTTATATTGGAGTTTTAGCAGTATTGACGATCTTATTTGGATATAGTGTTTTAAATTATTTTTACTTTGAACCATTAAAGGCAGCAGGACAACCTATTTATGGATATCGTACTGAAAATCTTGAGTCAATTAGTGATACTATCATCACCAAGGCTAAGGAAGTAGGAGTTAATCAAACGGGTGTTGAAAATGTAAATATTACAGTACAAGGTCCTGTTATGTATTTTGATGTACGTGTTAGTACAGGTGTCAAGTTAGAAACGGCGCAGGCAGCAGCCGAAGCAACGGTTAATGAGTTTTTATCTCAAGCAGGTGAAATAGCTAATCAGTATACGTTACAACTTGTTGTTTCAACAGGGGATATCGAAGATCTTAAAGCAACAAATCGTGAAAAAGAGTTAGCTTATGTGAAGGAACATGATGTAGCAATTGTTGAATTAATTGTTGCAGATGCTGAAAAATATCCAACAGCAGCTAAAATTAATCGTGCACAGCAAAATATCGATCTTATGAAAAAGTCTTATCCAGAAGAAGCCGATGCTTTTCAGGGACGTATTAATGAATTAACAGAGTTAACTGCTGAGCAAGAAGAAGCATTAGGTGAAGTTCCAGTGTTAGAGGTGGATCAAACCATTCAACAATCAGATATTTCTAATTATCCAAGTTGGGGTGCTTACGATAAAGAAACACAAACATTTGAATGGCAATAAGGGTGGGGAGACAATTTGTCTCCCTCTTCTTATGAGATGTTCATTTAATAATTCATAAAATAAACAATTGAAATATATAGGTGATAAATGATGTCAAAAAAAGTAATACCCGTTCAAAAAAATGAATATTACGATGTGAAAATTGAGAGCTTAACACACGATGGATTAGGTGTCGCACGTGTGGACGGATTTCCGATTTTCGTATCAAATGCGTTAGTTGGCGAAGAGATTAATATGAAAGTGACACTTGTTAAAAAGACATACGCGTTCGGACGTGCGGTTGATTATTTTGTGACAAGTCCTGAACGTGTGGAACCAGCTTGTGGGATTTATAAACAATGTGGTGGCTGCCAAGTTCAACATTTAAGTTATGAAGGTCAACTTCAAATGAAGCATGATACGGTTGTTAATCAATTAAAACGTATTGGGCACATTGAAAATGCTAATGTTTTACCGACCGTTGGAATGGAAAATCCAAATCGATATCGTAATAAAACACAAGTTCCATTTGGTTATGAGAATGGTGAGGTTGTCGCAGGATTTTATCAAAAACGAAGTCATGAAATTACAAATATGAAATCTTGTTTAATTCAAACCGATATTTCAGATCAAATTGTCGATACGATGCGTGAATTATGTC
>artificially_reared_2__coassemble_717_pt1 | contig 15360 bp, 15 predicted proteins | sample artificially_reared_2__metabat2_low_PE_015 | metagenome-assembled genome bin artificially_reared_2 | reverse complement strand
GAAAGGAGGATATGTATGTTTAAACCAAAGCACGTTTATATTGAAAAAGAAGCACTTGATTATCCACTTGGAATTGAATTGAAAGAGAAGTTTGAAAACATGGATATTCCAGTTGATATTTTAGAGAGTAACCGCGTTAACTTTTTAAGAGGAAAGAATGTTCAAGAAAAATATGAAATTGGAAAGCGTGTCCTTGTTATTGGAGTGCGTCGAACATTAGAATTTCAATCGTGTAAGCCATCTGCCCATTATCAATTACCACTAGTAACAGGGTGTATTGGAAAATGTGAGTACTGTTATTTAAATACCAATTTAAAAGACAAACCTTTCACACGTATTTATGTGAACATTGACGATGTTTTTAAAAAAGCAAAAAAATATGTTCAGACTGGAAAATTTAAACCGACGATTTTTGAAGGATCTGCAACTTCCGATCCCGTTCCTGTTGAGCCTTACACACATGCCTTAGCTCAATCAATCGAGTATTTTGGAAAGCTACCCGATGCAAGATTTCGCTTTGTAACTAAATTTACAGATGTTGATGGGTTACTTCACTTAAAACATAATGAGAAGACCGAAATCAGATTTTCCATTAACACAGACACAGTGATTGAAAGTTTTGAACATGGAACACCTCGTGTCAAACAACGGATTGAGGCGGCACGAAAAGTGATTAAAGCGGGATATCCCGTTGGTTTTTTAATTGCGCCTGTGTTCATCTATCCTAATTGGAAAGAAGATTATCTCATGTTAATTAAAATGCTTAAAAATTATTTACCAGATGAAGAGTTGAAGCATCCGATTACTTTTGAGATTATTTCTCATCGTTTTACACCAACGGCTAAAAATCATATTTTACAAGTTTTTGAACAAAGTAAACTTCCGATGGATGAATCGGAACGTACCTATAAATACGGTCAATTTGGTTATGGAAAATATGTTTATCCAAAAGAAACAATTGCTGAAATAAAAGAGCTATTTGAATTTGGACTGAAGCATCTACCATTTCCTTATGAAATTAAATACATCATCTAAAGTAAGAGCGGATTCCGCTCTTATTTTTTGTGATAATGATCAATAGAAGCATTTTCTTTATGTCTTACTAATATGGTAGTAAAGGGATTTATTAAAACGCTTATCCTTAAAAAGAAATAAAATAAGTAAATAGTGGGATAAGCAATTGGGTGAGACGAAATCTTATATAAAAGATTAATATCTCCTTAATTTAATATTAATTTTTATTAGTTCATCAAAAGAACAAATCACTATGTTATGAAGAATATGTCATAGATATGAGAAGTTATCGTGATGAGAATTTAATTCCTTTTGAACATTAAAAGATTAGATTTTTGATGACTCATCTGCTAACTCTAACTGAGGGGGAAATAGGAATGAAGAATTTTAAAATGCCAGATGATTTTTTATGGGGAAGTGCTTCTGCTGCTTATCAAGTAGAGGGGGCTTACTTAGAAGATGGAAAAGGTTTATCTAACTGGGATCAATTTGTCAGAATCGAAGGAAAAACATTCAAAGGAACAACGGGTGATGTTGCTGTTGATCATTATCATCGTTTTAAAGAAGATGTGAAGTTAATGGCAGAGATGGGACTTAAAACGTATCGTTTTTCAATTTCATGGCCTCGTGTCATCCCAACTGGGAATGGGGAAGTGAATGAAGCGGGACTAAAATTTTATGAAGATTTAATCGATGAATGCTTAAAGTACAATATTGAACCAATGGTTACAATTTTTCACTGGGACTTACCACAAGCTTTAGTTGATCAATATCATGGATTTGAAGATCGTCGCATTATTGATGACTTTGTTAATTATGCAAAAGTTTTATTTAAGCGATTTAAAAATAAAGTGAAGTACTGGATTACATTAAATGAACAAAATGTTTTTACATCACTCGGATGGTTAACGGCTATGCATCCACCAGGAAAATTTGATGATGAAAAAACGTTTTATCAAGTGAATCATCATGCGTTTATGGCACATGCCAAGACGGTTTTATTATTTAAAGAAATGATTCCAAATGGAAAAATTGGAGCAAGTTTTGCTTATAGTCCGAGCTATGCGATCGACTGCCAACCTATTAACGCGATGTCTAAAATGGATTTTGATGATATGAAAAACTTTTGGTGGATGGATATGTATGCTTATGGACGTTATCCAAAATCAACGTTTATTCATTTACAAAATAAAGGAATAGCTCCACAAATGGAAGAGGAAGATGGGGAAATTTTAAAAGAAGCTGCTTCAAAAGTTGATTTCATGGGAGTTAATTATTATCAAACAAGTGTCTGTGAATATAACCCACTAGATGGAGTTACACCTTATGGAACGTTTAATACAACAGGGGTGAAAGGTTCAAATCAAGTGATGGGACAACCTGGATTATTTAAAAATCCGTCTAATCCTTATTTGAAAACAACGGATTGGGATTGGACGATTGACCCAATTGGGTTGCGTTATGGACTACGAGAAATTACAAGCCGTTATCAATTACCAATTATTATTTCTGAAAATGGACTAGGTGCTTTTGATAAAAAAGAGGAAGATGGTTCAGTTCATGACCATTACCGAATTGCTTTCTTAAAATCACACATTGAAGAATTGAAACTTGCGATGGAACAAGGATGTGAAGTGATTGCCTATTGTACATGGTCATTTACAGACTTATTAAGTTGGCTTAATGGTTATCAAAAACGTTATGGATTTGTTTACGTCGATCGAGAAGAAGAGGAAGAAGGAGCAACTTTAAATCGCTATAAAAAAGATAGCTACTATTGGTATAAAGAAGTCATTGCTTCAAATGGTGAGAACTTGTAGTTAGAATGAGTTAACTGACTTAAGTTAAGGAAACTCGTCATACAATAATAAAAGGAGAAAACACTCATTTTTCGTGATGAGGTATTTTCTCCTTTTTTAATTTGATTTAGTTATTGATTAATATAATTTTTTAAAGCTTCTTGCCAAGTAGGAAGTCTATGAAATCCATAATCGCTTAATTTTTGTTTGCTCATCTTACTATTAAGTGGACGTTTTGCCTTAGTTTTATATTGATCTGTTGTGATAGGATGAAGCATTACATCGAGCTGACTTTGTTTAAAAATTTCATCTGCAAACTCATACCAAGAACAGTATCCCTCATTTGTTGCGTGATAAATTCCATACTGATCAGTTTCAATCATATCTACAAGTAGAGGCGCTAAATGAGCAGTATAAGTGGGTGAACCCACTTGATCATGAATAATATTTAATTGATCCTGCTCGTTTCCTAGACGCTGCATCGTTTTAATGAAGTTATTTCCATTGATGCCAAATACCCATGAAATTCGAACAATATAAAATTTTTCTAATAGCTGTTGAACATATTGTTCTCCTTTTAACTTGCTAGCTCCGTAAACATTGATTGGATTTGGGATATCTGTTTCAACATACTCACTAGCTTTTGTTCCATCAAATACATAATCGGTACTAATATAGATCATCGGAATATCTAATGTTTTTGCGCACTCTGCAATAACTTTCACTGCTTCGGCATTAATTTGATAACAAATCTCGACTTCTTCTTCAGCTTGATCGACTGCTGTATAAGCCGCACAATGAATGATAGCCTCTGGTTTTAAATTCATGATAAAGTTTTGAATCATATTATTATTCATTAAATCCATTTCTTCACGATCAACCCCTACGGGTTGATATCCTCGTGATTCTAGCGCCTTAACGACATCATAACCTAATTGTCCTTTAACACCTGTCACTAATATCTTCATGATTGATCACCATACTGTTCTTTAAAATAATTTTTGTAGTCACCTGAAATAATGTTTTCCCACCATTTTTTATTCTCTAAATACCACTCAATCGTCTGTTTAATTCCTGTCTCAAAATTATAGGTAGGCTCCCATCCTAGTTCTGTTTTTAGCTTGGTTGAATCAATAGCATATCGTAGGTCATGACCTGGACGATCCTTCACATAAGTAATTAACGATTCGGGTTTATTTAAAGCTTTTAGGATGGTTTGAACAACTTCTAAGTTTGTTCGTTCATTATTTCCACCGATATTATAAACTTCTCCGATGCGTCCTTTGTGTAAAATTAAATCAATGGCTGTACAGTGATCATAAACGTGTAACCAATCACGAACATTCTCACCATTTCCGTAAACCGGTAAAGCTTCATCATTTAACGCGCGAGAAATCATGAGGGGAATTAATTTTTCTGGAAAGTGATAAGGTCCATAGTTATTTGAACAACGAGAAATGGTAATCGGTAAGCCAAATGTTCGATGATAAGCAAGAACTAATAAGTCAGCCGAGGCTTTAGACGCCGAATAGGGGCTTGAAGTATGTAAAGGAGTATCTTCTTTAAAAAGTAAGTCCGGTCGATTGAGTGGTAAATCTCCATAAACCTCATCAGTTGACACTTGATGATAACGTTTGACTCCAAATGTACGTGAAGCATCCATTAAGACTTGTGTTCCTAATACATTCGTTTTAATGAAGATTTCGGGATCTGCGACTGAACGGTCCACATGTGACTCAGCCGCAAAGTTAACGACCATATCAAAGGCTTCTCTTTCGAATAAATCGAAGATAAATTCACGATTGGTAATATCACCTTTTATAAATTTGTAATTAGATTTTTCCTCTACTGCTTCACAGGTCCCCAAGTTTCCTGCATAGGTTAAGGCATCTAAATTAATGATGAAGTAATCAGGATATTTATTTACCATATAATGAATAAAGTTTCCACCAATAAATCCTGCCCCACCGGTAACTAAAATTTTTTGTTTCATTCGTTTGTCTCTCCTTTATAAATAAACGGTAAATTTGTTAGTTCACTTAATGTTTTTTGTGTTTGATCTTTAGTTGATAAGATTAGGTGTTCTAGATGATGTAATGGCCAGTTAATCCCAATTTCTTTGTCATTCCAAAGTAATCCACTATCATCGTCTGGATCATAAAAGTTAGTACATTTATAGTTAAACATAGCTTCATTTGAAATGACAACAAATCCGTGCGCAAATCCTTCAGGAATATAGAGTTGACGTTTGTTTTTTTCACTTAAGTATACGCCTTCCCATTGCAAGAAAGTCGGTGAATTTTTTCTTAAATCAACAGCCACATCCCAAACTTCACCTTGCGTCACACGAACGAGTTTCCCCTGGGGATGTTTGGTTTGAAAGTGCAGTCCTCGTAAAACTCCTTTTTTTGATTTTGATTCATTATCTTGAACGAATATCATATTGAGTCCCGCTTCAAAAAAATCTTGTTGATTGTAGGACTCCATAAAATATCCACGATCATCTCCAAATACTTTAGGTTCAATGATATATAAGTCCTTAATTTTTGTCTTGATAAAATTAAAGTTCCCCACTATAATCGCTCCTCATTTGAAATTTTAACTAAATACTGACCATACTCAGTTTTTAATAAAGGTTTCGCCAAGTTTAATAACTGTTCTTTTGAAATATAACCTTGTCGATAAGCGATTTCTTCTAAACAAGACACATATAAACCTTGTCGAGTTTGAATCGCTTCAACATAATTCGCTGCATCTAATAAGCCATGGTGTGTTCCGGTATCAAACCAAGCCATTCCACGTCCAAGTAGCTCAACTTTTAGTTGGTTACGACGTAAGTATTCATTGTTAATATCCGTAATTTCTAATTCTCCGCGTGAAGAAGGAAGAATTGTTTTAGCTATCTTAATGACGTCATGATTATAAAAATACAAACCTGGAATCGCATAATTTGATTTTGGGTAATTAGGCTTCTCTTCGATGGATAACACATTATAATCTTGATCGAACTCTACAACCCCAAAGTCTTGTGGATTGCTGACTTGATATCCAAAAATCGTGGCTTCTTCACGTGCAACTGCTTGTTGAAGTCGTTTCGTAAAGCCATATCCATGAAAAATATTATCCCCAAGAACTAATGCAACTTTATCATGCTGTATAAAGTCTTCTCCAATGAGAAAGGCTTCTGCTATTCCACTCGGCTTTTTTTGAATTTGATAGTGAATTTTTAATCCTAATTGTGAACCATCACCTAGTAAGTTTTTAAATAAATCAATATCACGAGGAGTTGAAATGATTAAGATCTCACGAATTCCAGCTAACATTAAGACCGATAGTGGATAATAAATCATTGGTTTATCGTAAATCGGTAAAATCTGCTTGGAAATAGCCTTTGTAATGGGATATAGACGTGTTCCTGAACCACCTGCTAAAATAATTCCTTTCATTGAATCACATCCCTCTATTTTATTAACGTAACTCTACTGTTTAACTACGAAATCATTGGTTTTAGACAGCAATAAAATCATCTAAAATGAAAACCTAGTTTAAAAAAGTTTAGGATAACGCCCGTTATCTCCTAAAGAAAAAACATTTATTTTAATTCTTAAACGATCGTGTTAACTAAGATTCATGCTGTCACCTTTAGTGATGGTTAATCGATTGGGAGTTAGCCTATTCATCTTTATCTTATGATAAAAAACGAAGATCGTTCCTGATTAAAACGGTCTCACATGAAACATAAAAAAGCTCATAAGAATACAGAGATTCTTATGAGCTTTTGAATTAATACAATCCTGTGTAATTAATAATTTTTTCGTTAATATTTAGAACACCACTAGTTGGGGTGTAGCGATCGATTCCATAAACTTTTGTGTGCCATTCCACAACATTGTCTTCAAGTGTGACAGGAACTAAGTAGTACAGCCCATCATTTAAAATTGAACCGTAACTTAACTCGGTTTGAGGAAGTTGAAGTTGTTCAATTTCACGTTCACCACTTAGTAATAACTGCGTTCCAAGTGAAATAATCTCATTTGTCGTTAAATTCGTTTGAATATACGGTAAGAAGTCATGCATTAATCCTAGCAATTTAACTTTGTTATATGAGAAAGCTTTTTGAGCGACTAATGTAATGACACGGCGTTGACGTTCCATGCGTTCGTAATCTCCATTTCCAACTTTGCGGATTCTCATATAAGCAACCGCTTGGCGACCATTTAATGTTTGAGCACCTGTTCCTTCAAGAAGATCTGCTTCTTCACCACTTACTTCATGATTCATTTCATTAATGACACGATTCAATTCTTGTAATTCATAGTCTTGAACATCGACTTCAACGCCACCTAGTCTATTAATAATGAATTCAACAGCATTGAAGTTAACGGTGACATACTTTTGAATATCTAAGTCAAAATTTTCATTAATTGCTTGAACCGCTAACGTAGGTCCTCCATAAGCATAGGCATGATTAATCTTTTCAAATCCATGATCTTCATTAATGTAGGCAAATGTATCGCGGACAACAGAAGTTAAATAAGCTTGATTTGTTTTACTGTTGAATGAAAATACCATCATTGCATCTGAACGAGTATTCGTATAAGCATCATCTCGAGAATCAACCCCAAATAAGGCAATATTCATAACCCCCATTCCTTTTTTGAGATCTAAAATTTCTTGAGAAACATTTAACTCCTCTAATTCTTCACGGTCAAGTCGTGAAAGCATAGTGTGAGCCGCTCCATAAACAATACCACCTAAAATTAATAAAACTAATATAACCATTAAAAATCCTTTTAAACATCCATACTTTTTGGGTTTCTTTTGATTGGTTGTCATCTGATTTAAACGTTTTGATTCCTTACTCATCTTCTTCACCTAATTTCTTAAAGAGTGTTAAAACAGTAAACTCTAATATTTTATACTATCTGACAAGGTAAAACAATATTTAAAAACGTTCGTCTATAGTTTTTTACATAAATTGTGTGATTATTACAACACAATCATAAAAATTCTAAAAATTTGGTCATTGGTCGACTATCTTAAGTATGTTACAATGAAATAAATTTAAAAAAATGGAGCGGATTAAATGTCAACTATTGAATTATTAGCACCTGTTGGTCATCGGGAAGGATTACTAGCTGCCGTTACAAATGGAGCGGATGCTATCTATGTCGGTGGAGCAGCCTTTGGCGCTCGAAAAGAAGCGGCTTTTTCAAATGAAGAATTAATTGAAGTCATTAAATTTAGTCATTTACATCATGTTAAAGTTTATGTGACCGTTAATACGACGATTTTTGATCAAGAACTAGATGCATTAAAAGAATATATCCACTTTTTATATTTAAATGACGTTGATGCGATTATTGTTCAAGATCTTGGAGTCGCACATTTAGTTAAACAACTGTATCCAGATTTTGAACTTCATTTTAGTACGCAGATGACACTACATAATATAAAAGGAGCTGAATTTGCTAAACAATTCGGCGCTGATCGAGTCGTCGTCGCGCGTGAAAATACATTAGATGAAATTAAAGCGATGAAACAAGCCGTTGATATTGATTTAGAAGTCTTTGTTCACGGCGCTTTATGTGTTTGCTATTCTGGACAATGTTTAATGAGTAGTATGATTGGGGCACGAAGTGGGAACCGTGGGGCATGTGCTCAAACTTGCCGTCTTCCTTATGAATTAGTAGATTTATCAACCGGAAAGACACTGGATTCAAAGGTTGGAGATTTCTTACTCAGTCCACGTGATTTAAAAACGATTGATGAAGTTGGAGAACTGATCGAAGCGGGAGTGACTTCATTTAAAATTGAAGGGCGTCTAAAAAAACCAGAGTATGTAGCAACCGTTGTGAAAGCTTATCGTGAAGCGATTGATCAATACTTAGAAACACGTCGTGTCAAAATTTCAAAACAAACGCACGCAGATATGGAGCAAATCTTTAGTCGTGGATTTACGAAAGGATTTTTATTTGGTGATAAAGGCCAAACATGGATGAGTGCTGATCGTCCTAATCATAAAGGAATTATGATTGGAGAAGTGGTGAACGTTAAAGGCAAACGTATTACCATTCATTTAAAATCACCGCTTGAAGTGGGAGATGGATTACGTTTTGTTGGCTTAACTAATAAAGATCAAGGATTACAAGTTCAAAAAATGTTTGTTAAAGGAAACGATGTGAAGCTGGCTCAGCCTGGTAACGTTGATTTAGAGGTACCATTCTCTTTATCAAAAGGAATGAAAGTTTACAAAACAACCTCTGTTTCATTAGCTAAACGTGCTCAGGTTACTGAAAAATCAGTACCTAAAATTGAAATCTATGGAGAAGTGAGTGCTAAACTTAGCGAGCCATTAAAAATAATGGTCTGGGATAATGATTCAAATATGGTAACGATAGAGACAGAGTGTGTCTTTGAAGCAGCAACGAATACACCTTTAAGTAAAGATCGTTTAAAACAGCAACTTGAGAAAACAGGAAGTACGCCGTTTAACTTCGCGTATCTTAATATTAATATGGACGAAGGAATTACGATGCCAATTTCAGTGATTAACCAAATTCGTCGCGATTTATTAGAAAAGCTTGAACAAAATCGCATGAAACATTATGAGCATCGTCAACCTTCTGAAGTTGTACCAACTATTTCAACTCAAACAACAACAGCTATCACCTCACAGCTGACAGTGAGTGTTCGTCAAATTAAGCAATTACAAGTCGCTTTAAATCAAGGGATTCAAACGATTTACTATAAAGATCTTAAAACATTAAAAAAAGCAGTTGAACTAGGAGAGCAGTATGGGGCAACCATCATCCCACAACTACCACGTATTATAAATGATGAAGAAATTGAACAGGCAACAACTATTATTGAAGAGTTATCTCTTCAAACGATTATGCTTGGTGAATATGGAATGTATCAGGCGCTTAAAGATAAAGGCTATACCTTCTTAACAGACTTTGCTTTTAATACAAACAATGTTCAAAGTATTGAAGCATTAAAGCAACTAGGGATTTCACAAGTTACATTATCATATGAGATTAATCAAAAACAAATGCGTGGATTATTAAAGCAAGCACCGTTACCAAGTGAAGCGATTGTTTATACACGCATTCCAATGATGATTACTAAACACTGTCCTGTTAAATTGTTAAATCAACAAGAGTTTTGTCGATTATGTTTAAGTACACCATTTGGACTACGTGATCGTAAAAATAAAATTTTACCGCTTCTTCGTACTGGAAACTGTTTAACGGAAATTTTTAACTCGCAACATCTCATTCTAATAGAGTTTATTAATGAATTGAAAAAGATGGGCGTTCAAAGCTTCCGCTTAGAATTCACCAATGAATCAGAGGCGACGATGATTCAAGCTATAATGGCTTATCAAGCTGCCATTAAATCAGGAAAAGTTGATTTAGATTGGCTAGCTCAATATAAAGATAATGATGATTATACAAAAGGACATTATCATCGAGGCGTTTGTATATAAGATAAGAAAAACCCCCATAATAATGAAGCTATAAACTTCTAAAAGGGGGTTTTTTATGTTAAAAGTGTTAATTTCAATTTTACTTGCTGCTGTCTTTTACTTCGTTTTATTAGTTTGTTATAAAATCATGGGAAAACGTGAAGTCAATCAACTAAGTACAGTAGATGTTGTTATTAATATCCTAATTGCTAATATTGCAGCAGGGGGTATTGTTGAAGAAGAATACTGGCTAGATGCCTTAGGTGGAGTGCTAGTTATTGTTGCTCTTCAAATTGTGATGGCTAAACTTCAACTTAACAAACCAAAACTACGTAATATGGTTGAGGGGGACCCATCGTTGATTATTAAAAATGGATCGATTGACTATGAGGAGCTTAAAAAACTTCGTATTGATTTAGATGATTTTATGATGTTGCTTCGAGGAGATGGTATCGTCGCCCCCGAAGATGTTCAATACGGCATTATTGAAAAGAATGGGAAGTTAACGATTTTTGAAAAAAAAATACCTACTAAGGTATTTCCACTGCCACTTGTCGTATCAGGTGAAATAAAAACAAAAGCTTTACAAGGTCTTGGGAAAGATGATCAGTGGCTAATGAAACAATTAGAAAGTCATCAATTTTATCGATTAGAACAAATTGATTATCTATTTTGTGAAGAACATAAACTTGCCATTTACACTAATCAAGGAATTGAAAAGTTAACTATAAAATAAGTGTCGTGAAATCACGACACTTATTCTTTATCATTAAAGTCATTAAATAATGAAACTCGATCCCCATTAGATAATGAATTTAACATATTTTGTTTTGCCATTGGATACTCAGCATATAATTTCTTCAGTAATTGCTTCACATCTTCTCGACTTGTGTGCTTATCCATAGGACATGTACTTGGCACAATCGGAACATGGCGATTGGCTGCTGCAATAATATCGTCTTCATAACAATAAACTAATGGACGAATGAATGTTACATCTGTACGATCTAAATACATTTTCGGTTTAAAAGTCGATAGAAATCCATTGTACATCGTATTCATAACTAATGTTTCAACAGCATCATCCGCATGATGAGCCATTGAAATTTTATTACATCCAAGCTCAGTTCCTTTTTTGATTAAAATCGCTTTTTTAAATTTTGAACATAATGAACATGGGATTTTACCATCTGGAGTTCCGTTTAATTTTAAAATCTCATACACCTCAGTATCAACTAAATGATACTCGATTCCGTGTTTTTTACAAAACTCAACGACAGGGTTAAAATCCATGCCTGGAAATCCTAACTTTAATGTAATTCCTACTAATTCAAATTTAACAGGAGCAAATTTCTGATATAAATGTAGCGCATATAATAGAATCATACTATCTTTTCCACCACTTACCCCAACAGCAATTTTATCTCCTTCTTCTATTAAAGAAAAAGCTTGATCAGCTTTACGGATACAACCTAAGATTTTTTTCATACACTCACCGGCCTTTCGGTAGACATTATAACGAATAAATTCAAAAAATACAATCATCCGACAAATTTATTCATTTGGTAAAATAAACAAAGTAATCAAGTGTGTCGTAACGTAATTTTAAAAGAGATTGTTTCTTTTTAAAAAATTTATATTGATCATAATCAATCTAAGCATGAATAACAACTTTTTATCTATCAACTTTATGATAATCGGTGTTTTTGATAAAACCTAAATTTATTTAACGAAATCTCTTAATTATTGATAAATTTAATTAGAAAAAGGAACTTCAGCACTAAACAATATAAATTAAATAAAATTTTAATTTTTTTGTATTTGTTTGTCGAAACTGCACATATTAAGATTGTCAGGAGGTGACAAACATGTCAAATCAATCAAACAACAATAAATTATTAGTACCAGGTGCACAAAATGCAGTTGATAGTATGAAAGCTGAAATCGCAAACGAATTTGGTGTACAATTAGGTGCAGATACAACAGCTCGCCAAAATGGTTCAGTTGGTGGAGAAATCACAAAACGATTAGTAAAAATGGCTCAAGAACAATTAGGTCAAACTAAATAGTTACTAATTAAATATGTGTATTAAAAGGAGAGAATGAGTTCTCTCCTTTTTTATTTTCTTTGTTAAAAAAGTTCTTAAAAAAAGTGAATGTGTTGTATTAATTTGTCGAAACTGCACATATTAAGATTGTCAGGAGGTGACAAACATGTCAAATCAATCAAACAACAATAAATTATTAGTACCAGGTGCACAAAACGCAATTGATAGTATGAAAGCTGAAATTGCAAATGAATTTGGTGTGCAATTAGGTGCAGATACAACAGCTCGCCAAAATGGTTCAGTTGGTGGAGAAATTACAAAACGATTAGTAAAAATGGCTCAAGAACAATTAAATCAAACAAAATAATAAACTAAACTATTAACTACTCAACACGACTACAAACTACATTATTCAAACAAAAAAACGATCAAAATGATCGTTTTTTTGTTTGAGTTAAACTAACTGACACGAGGTGCAATTTTAGATATAATTAAGAAAAAGACAAAAGGAGGAAATATGATGAATATTTTGATTTATCCTAAATGCTCAACATGTAAAAAAGCAATAAACTGGTTAGAGACTCACGGAGTCAAAGCGAACGTTAGACATATTGTGGAACAACCATTATCGAAAGAAGAAATTAAACAACTACACCTACAATCAGGTGAACCTATTAAAAAGTTTTTTAATACGAGTGGAATGAAATATCGTGAGTTAAATCTAAAAGATAAAATTCCAACAATGAGTGAAGAAGAATGCTATGAGTTACTAGCAAGTGATGGAATGTTAGTCAAACGTCCACTAGCTTACAATGATGAACAAGTAACTCTTGGTTTTAAAGAGGCGGTTTACGAAACATCATGGAAAAAATAATTCAAGAGTTAGTGACTGTCGACTACACACAGTTAAAAGAAATATGGAAGCAAGAACATTTAGTCATTACATTAGCTTATACACCTACGTGTGGAACTTGTCATGTTGCTAAAAAGATGCTAGAAGTCATTAAAGCAGCAATGCCTACGTTAGTTATCACTCAAATTAATTTAAATTATCATGCTGATTTAGCAAATGATTTTGAAATTATGTCAGTTCCTTGCATTCTCATTCATTCTAAAGGGAGTTGTGAAGAAAAGATCTATGCTTTTGAATCGGTACCATATTTATATAAAAAAATAACTTCTTACCTTTAACCAATGATTAAAATTCATATTTATGGTAAAATAATACATTAATAGGGATAAAGCAGCGTAGGGAAAGAAGGGATGAGAGGTGAACTATCCGGAAGTTGGACAAACTGTTGAAATTCATAGCTACAAACATAATTCAAAAATTCATCGCATTTGGCACGAAACAACAATTTTAGACGTTTCAGATGATGTGATCATCGGTGCTAATAACAAAACCTTAGTGATTGAATCGGATGGAAGAACGTGGTATACGCGGGAACCAGCTGTTTGTTATTTCTTTACGAAGTACTGGTTTAACGTATTATGTATGCTTAGAAAAGACGGCGTATATTTTTATTGTAATTTGAGCTCTCCATTTGTCTATGATCAAGAGGCTATTAAATATATTGATTATGATTTAGATGTTAAAGTTTTTCCAAATTCAAGTTATAAAGTCTTGGATGAAGATGAATATAAAAGACATACTGTAGAAATGGAGTATTCTGAAGAAGTACAAGAAATTATTCATCAGCAATTAGACATTCTCATTCAGATGATTAATACAAGACGAGGACCATTTGCTCCTGGTTTTGCACAGCATTGGTACTACGTTTACAAAAATAGAATATTAAAAAGGTGAGTGAAAACATGCGTGATCCAAGATTACAAAAACTAGCTAAAATGTTATTAGAATATTCAAATCAAGTAGAAGCGGGACAACATGTCCTAATCAAAGGGAATTATTCAGCTAAGCCATTAATGAAAGAGTTAATTAAACACACTTATACTATTGGAGCATATCCTCATATTGAGATTTTAGACGATGAACTTGGTCGTGAGTTATCATTAAAAAATACAGAAGAGCGTATGCAAAAGGTAACAGAATGGAATTTAGCCAAATACAAAGAGATTGATGCGTTTATTTCTGTTTATGCTGATGAAAATGACGCAGAGTACAGTGATGTTCCAACAGATATTAGAGTCATGCAAGCGAGAGTTGGAAGACCTGTATCTAATTTAATTGTAAATACAAAGCAATGGGTATTATTAAACTATCCAACTAAAGCACTTGCGCAAAAAGCCAAAATGAGCTTAGAGCAATTTGAAGACTTTTTGTTAGATGTATGCTTAGTTGATTACTCAAAAATGAATGAAGCCATGAAAAATTTAAAATCATTAATGGAAAGAACCGATAAGGTTAGAATTACAGCTCCAGGAACAGATTTAACTTTCTCAATTAAAGGATTACAAGCTGTTCCTTGTGCAGGAGATTGTAATATTCCAGACGGAGAAGTTTTCACAGCACCTGTAAGAGAAAGTGTTAATGGAGTCATTCAGTATAATACGCCAAGCCCATATCAAGGAACAGTCTTTAATAATGTTCGATTAGAATTTAAAGATGGAAAAATTATAAATGCAAGTGCAGACAATGATCAGGATAAATTAAATGAAATTTTTAATACGGATGAAGGAGCGCGTTACGTTGGAGAGTTTGCGATCGGAGTCAATCCATTAATTAAACATCCAATGGGTGATATTTTATTTGATGAGAAAATAGATGGAAGTTTACACTTCACACCAGGACAAGCTTATGAGGGTGAAGCAGACAATGGAAATCGATCTGCTATTCATTGGGACTTAGTTTTAATTCAACGTCCAGAGTACGGAGGGGGAGCCATCTATTTCGATGACGTTCTTGTTCGAGAAAATGGACGATTTGTATTACCAGAACTAGAGTGTTTAAATCCTGAGAACTTACTATAAAGAATATTGATATAAGAAATAGAGGATGGAGGTCTAGAAGTAGACAGCTATCCTCTATTTTATTTGAATTAAAAATCTATTAAGAAATCTTCGTCGT
>artificially_reared_2__coassemble_711_pt1 | contig 15458 bp, 12 predicted proteins | sample artificially_reared_2__metabat2_low_PE_015 | metagenome-assembled genome bin artificially_reared_2 | reverse complement strand
AGTTGAGTAGAAGTTCTTGACACTTAGTCCGTTTACGCTGCAAGATTGTCTTTCAAAAGGAAAGTCGAGAGGTTCTTAACATACCATTATAATGTGTAAAATTTTATAATAAAATATATTTTTTAACATTTTATTGTAATTTATTGATTATAGAAACATATGGTCTACAAATTCACTAATGTTTTGCATGAAATAGATGATCAGAGAATGAACAATAATTGTTATGTTGATCCAAATGAATAAGCAGATGCGTTCTCTTACATACTAAAACAATTAAAAAGGAGATGAAGCATTGATGAGTCAAAATAAAAAACCTAATCATTTAATTCATGAATTATCACCGTATTTATTGCAACATGCCTATAATCCGGTAAATTGGTATCCATGGAGTGAGGAGGCGTTTGCTAAAGCCAAAACAGAAGATAAACCCATTTTTTTAAGTATTGGCTATTCAACGTGTCACTGGTGCCATGTCATGGAGGATGAGTCTTTTGAAGATGAAGAAGTCGCTGCCTATTTAAATGAATATTTTGTCTCGATTAAAGTCGATCGTGAGGAGCGACCTGATATTGATAGTGTTTATATGACAGTTTGTCAAAGTTTAACCGGACAAGGTGGATGGCCACTGACGATTTTAATGACTCCAGAGGGTCATCCCTTTTATGCGGGAACTTATTTTCCGAAACAAAGTCGTTATGGACGTCCAGGGTTAATGGATATCTTAAAAAGTCTCATAAAAACGTGGCAAAATCATCGTGAAAAAATTGAAGAAGTGTCCTCAGATATTCAAGCGCATTTGACTGATTTAAGCACACATATCTCTTCACAAACAGAACTCAGTCCAACGCTATTTAAAAATGCTTTACAACATTTCAAAGCCATTTATGATTTTGAATTTGGTGGGTTTGGAGAAGCGCCTAAGTTTCCAACGCCACATCGGTTAATGTATTTATTAAGAACCGATGATGAAGAAGCCATTGAAATGGTAAAAAAAACACTCGATCAGATGTATAAAGGAGGACTGTTTGATCATATTGGTTATGGTTTTTCACGCTATTCAACGGATGAAGCGTGGCTTGTTCCACATTTTGAAAAAATGTTATATGATAATGCTCTATTAATTATGACGTATTTAGAAGCCTATGAGGTGACAAAAGAAAAACGCTATCTAATGATTGCAACGAAAACACTTGATTATGTGTTAAGGAATCTTCATCATCAAGAGGGTGGGTTTTATTGTGCAGAAGATGCGGATAGTGAGGGAGAAGAAGGGAAGTATTACTTATTTACCGATGAAGAAATCATTAAACTTTTAGGAAAAGAGCAAGGGGAATTTTTCAATCACTATTATAACGTAACATCTGAAGGGAATTTTGAAGGTAAAACGATTCTTAATCGACTTCATACATCCATTGAACTAGATGAAGAAAAAATCGAACCATTACGTGAAAAAGTGCTTGCTTATCGCGCCTCACGCTATCACTTACATAAAGATGATAAAATTTTAACATCTTGGAATGGGTTAATGCTTGTCGCACTGGCTAAAGCTTATCGTGTCACACAAGAAGAAAAGTATGAATCATTAATTCATGAAACGATTACCTTTATTAACGAAAATCTTTTGGATCAAGGTCGCTTATTAGCAAGATTTCGTGAAGGAAAAAGTCATTTTCTTGGCTATTTAGATGATTACGCTTTTTACGTCTACGGCTTAATTGAAAGCTATCAAAGCACTTTTAACACAGATTATTTATCGTTGGCTATCAAACTAACACGCGATATGATTGAGTTGTTTAAGGATGTTGAAGCGGGAGGTTATTACTTATACGGAAAAGATGCTGAAACCTTAATGATTCGTCCGAAAGAAACATACGATGGAGCAATGCCATCAGGAAATTCCGTCGCGGCGTATAATTTAATACGTCTAGCAAGACTCACAGGTGATGTTGATTTAGAAAAAGAAGCGATGGAACAGCTTCAATTTATGGCCACTCATGCGACACATTATGAAATTAGCCATGCCTTTTACCTAATTGCGGCTAAATTTGCAATTGAATCTAGTCAAGAATTAATCGCAGTCTTACCGCAAGCACAAATGCTTAATGATTTTAAATCATTTCTTTCAACCAATCCTTTATTTCATCTAACCGTCGTTGTTAAAACAAAAGAAAATGAACTAGAGTTAAATCAGTTAATTCCTTATTTGTCTAATTACGCGTACTCTTCTCAGCCAGCTTTTTACGTTTGTGAAGGAGGAAGCTGTCGTCAACCCATTCATGATTTGAACCAATTAAATGAAGTATTTAAAAAGAAGGCGTAAGCCTTCTTTTTTTAGGTTCTCATCAGGATGGTCAGTGTCATATATTATAGAAAAGGGGGTGTTTAGACGATGTTAAGTCAAACGATGTTGCGAATTAGAGCAAACATTGGCACTTGTCTAGATGAAATGGATGAAATCTTAGATTGTTGTCATAGTTTGTTAGAAAACAATAACATTGTCATCGTGATTGATGCCGTTTTATATCATCAGCTTAAAGATCAGTGTAAAAAACTAGCAAAGATTAGACAGGCATTATTTAAAATTTATAGTCATTTAGAAACTGAATTTACACCGTATGTCCTTGATCTGACACTTGATGGACATGAATTAATTCAAGAAATTAATGATATCATTCAACTCATTGAAACGAAGTGGACAGAGGGAGATATTGATATTAATAAATATACACTAGCACAAGCGATTTTGATTCTTGATTTAGATGGGGATGTAGTCATTGATATTGATGATTTAGAACTGGTGATGCAGCACACCGATCGTTTTTGGTTATGTTTATATGTTGTTCCTGAAAATAATATCAAAGTTTGTCATTACTCCGTCTGGAAATCAAAAGCAGAGGCATTAACCTTTGCAATGCAAATGCCAGGATGTGGGAAAGACCATGTCATGAATCGATTTTCTTTAAAACCTATTTAAAAAAGGACTAATTGAATTAGTCCTTTTATGATTCTTGAGCAGGATTGAGATGCTCCGTTAAATCTTCAACCGTAGAGGTTAATAAGTAAATTTGATCAAGCATTTTATGAATATGATATTCAAAAATCGGATGGATCGGGTGATTGAGATTCACTTTCGCATGACAGCCGTTATTAAAAAACTCAATAATCTCCATTTTATTATCAAACGTTAAATCGGTTTGTTCAAGATCAAGTCGAGCGATGCATTTGGCATGAAAATAAATGTCGTGACAAGCATCAATTGAACGCTTTAATTGATTAGAAGAGACGGGATTTTTTTGAAACTTCGTATCGGCACAATAGTTGTGATAAAGCGCATTTAATCGAGTGAGCTCGGAATTGAGGGGGGCTGTGTTTAAATCTTGATGAATTAAAATATTTTTAACGAGTTCAATCGTCATATTCTCAATTTTTTCAATTTCATCCGTTAATCGTCCTAAATAATTAGGCTGTGCAATAAAATAATTGACTAAAATCCCGATGATAATTCCAATCGACGTATCCGTTGTTCTTAAAAAAGAGTAGATCAGGGGATTTTGCTCAGCCGTAATTCCCATTAAAATAGAGAGGCAAACAGTTGAAGCAATGATGATTGAGGAACTGATTTTTAATGCATTACAGCAAATAATGACGACAATGACGGCGACGCCATGAAAAACGGGCCACTCTAAATGAATGAGCGCAAAAAAGTAACCAATGACTGCTCCTAAGACGGTTCCAAGCAATCGGTTTTTTCCAGCGACAAATGAACTTTTCACCGTGTTTTGCATCGCAAACACCGTCCCGATGACCGCATAAAAGGGATTGCTAATTAAAAAGGTTCCACTTAAGCAACTCGTTATAATCACAGCCAGTCCTGTTTTGAGCGTTCTCATGCCAATCCATTGTTTGAAAATCATGTCATATCCCCCTAAATTCGTTGAGCGATTCTTATTTAATACTTTTTACTATAGCATGTGTTTTTCGGTTCGACAAGTCCTAGAGTGGAAACAATTTAACTCATATTTTTATTAAACTTCACTAATAAAAAGTTAAATTTGACAAAGAATAGAACTAAACGCTTTAATCCTAAAGGAGGACATGCTATGACAACACCGTGGAGTCAATTTCCTAAAACCGCCCCTGAACAAACGCAAGATCAACAACCAGGTCTAGAAACACAAATGAATCCAAGACCCATTTATGATCATCCGGATTATCACTTTGGAAACGGTCGATTAAAAGATAAAGTTGCTATTATTACCGGTGGTGATTCTGGAATCGGTCGTGCTGTTGCTTTAGCCTATGCGAAAGAAGGTGCTAAAGTCGTTATTGTTTATAACAATGAACACGAGGATGCAAACGAAACAAAACAAGCCATTGAAAATATTCAAGGCAATTGTTTACTGATCTCAGGTGATTTAACGGATAAATTCTTTGCTAACGAGATTGTCAATCAAACACTAGAAACGTTTCATCAAATTAACATTTTAGTTAATAATGCAGCCGTACAATATCCACAAAACGATATTACGCAAATTAAAGATGAAGATTTACACCAAACCTTTGCGGTCAACTATTTTGGAACCTTTTATCTCACTCGTGCGGTTGTTCCCCATTTAACAGAAGGAGATTGCATTATTAATACGACATCCGTTACCGCCTTTGAAGGAAACGAAACGTTAATCGATTACTCTTCGACTAAAGGAGCACTCACAGCCTTTACACGTTCATTATCAGCAAACTTAGCGAAAAAAGGAATTCGTGTCAACGCAGTGGCTCCAGGACCGATTTGGACACCACTTATTCCCGCTTCATTTGATGCTAAAAAAGTGTCTCAACATGGCGCAAATGTACCGATGAAACGAATGGGACATCCTGTTGAATTAGCAGGTGCTTATGTCTTACTCGCTTCTAATGAAGGATCATATATTTCAGGAATCACACTGCATGTGAATGGAGGAACCATTATTAACTGCTAATTCATTTGTAGTTAATAAGACTGATTCAAGTAGATGAAAAAGGATAGCATAGACTATCCTTTTTGTACTTTTAGAACGAGTGTTCGCTTTTGTATTTGTTATTAATTTTAAGAAAACGAACAAAATTAAGGAATCACTCTTCTCATTTTAGTCATTTTCAAGGAAAAAGTCGTCATTTAAGGACGCTTTAGTCTACTTTTTCCACTGGCTGGATAAAATACAAACATTTGTTCGTTGTTTTATTTTGTATTTTAGGCATTAAATGAGACGCTGTTTCGTACACTTTGATATAACAAAGCATAAATAGGTGATACTCATGTTTGAATTAGTTGTTTTAATGAAAAAACAAACAACGATTGATGATCTCCAATTCATGCAGCACGCTTTAAAAACACTAAAGCATCATGAAGTAGATGACGAACGATTATATGTAGTTGAACCATTCATGTTAGGATTCAATCGCTTAAGTTTAATGAATTTTAATGATCAGGTCCCCTCTATTCATTCAACGGAAGAAGGGTGCCATCTCATCTTTTATGGTGAAGTTTATAATGACTTAGCACTTCGCCAACAGCTTGAAAAGTTAGGATTTGAATGTCAACACTCACCAATAGGTGACGTGATTTTAACGTTGTATCAACTAATTGGGCAAACGTTTATTACCCAATTACGAGGCCTTTTTTCGCTGATCTTATATGATCAAGCGTTAAATCAACTGTTTGTCGTCAGTGATTCCTTTGGGATTCATCCACTTTATTACACTGTTTTTGAAGAGGGGATTTTTTTGAGCTCTCAACTTCATCCGTTTAAACTGAATGTCATTCATTCACCGGCCGATGATAACTTAACTAATTTAAAGACGGTGAAACAACTACAACCACGAACGCTTTTAATGTATTCTTTTAAACAGGGACTTACGCTTCAACCATTTGCAACGGTTGAGTTAATGCCAATAAAAAAAGACGATCATACTTTAAAAGAACTTCAACAAGCTTTCTTAACTTCTATTGAATCTTCATTGAAAAGAAGTCATGAAGTCGGCTGTCTTTTAACAGAAAGTGTTAGTTCCATGACGGTAGCAGCATGTGCAAATACGTTCAGTTCTCATCTTAAAACGTATACTCTTTGCTATAAAGAAAATGATCGTGAAAATCATGGGCATCTTTTAAAATTAGCCGACCAATTAAATCTTGATTTAAAAGTAAAAACCATCACGGCTACCGAATTTTTAAATGAGGCAAAATTAGCAATAAACTTTTTAGGAACGCCCATTACCGATCCATCAGCGATTGCACTTTATCATCTAGCAAAAGTGGCGAATCAGGAAGTCGATATTCTCTTATCAGGAGAGGGAGTAAATGAACTGTGGAGTCATCATCCACTTAATTCTTTAAAGCATGAGGATGATTCTTCGAGGCTTCTTCAACGACTCATCTGTCTTTTATTGTCTATCTTTAAAAACAAAGAAACAGAGAAGTTACTAAGCTTTAAAAAACACTGTTCGTTTAAACCACCGACTCACCCACTTATCATCAAGCCTCCCTTATCTTCCCAAAATGATCTAATTGCATTCGATGAGCTAAGAATGGCACATGCTTTAAAGCTACATCTTCCATTTTTAAATTCAACGGTTGTTGAGCTCACTAATAGACTAAATCATGATACATCGCTTAAAAACAACTCCATTCAAACAGTGTTACGCGAAGCTTTTAATGATGTCACTTCATTTCCTTTGCTAAACACCTATCAAGCCCAATCCATCATCCCGTTAAAAAATTGGCTTAAAAATGAGCTTTTTGATGAGGCACGACAGATTCTTTTATCTGAAAGAGATCAACCGTTCATTGATCAATCAAAGGCACTCTCGTATTTAGAATTACATGCTAAAGGGAAGCGGGATTACTCAAATGAGCTATGGCCCCTGCTCATGTATCTTTTATGGTATGACGGATGGGGAAGTGAAACGGGACTTCTTTAAATCTTAAAAAGATATGTTATAATAGAGGAACGATATGAACAGACTGCTTTTGGAGGAGTTTATGAAAAAAAAGAATTATTATTTTATATCGTTTCTAATGCTTTTAATTCTAGTCGCTTGTTTAAATTTTTTAGTTGAATTAAATGCTTATACGCCTCATGCGAATCAAGTTGACACCCTCGTCATGGAACAATCATCAGACTTAATAAATATTGCCGATTATCCGGTGACGTTATTTACGTTAGAAGAACGATGTGTCGATGATGATCATCAACAAATGGCGTGTCATGAATTAAACGATATTCAAAACGGAGATATTTTAATTACAAAATCAAATCATACCTTGTTATATCGACATGGTCATGCTGGCCTTGTCGTTGATGTTGAAGCGGGACTAGTTCTTGAAGCAATCGGGTATGGAACTAAATCTCGATTAGAGCCACTTGAAAAATGGAACTACTATCCAACCGTCAAAGTACTACGCTTAAAAGAAAAAAATGAAGCCCTCATTTCAAGCCTCATTGATTCAGCGCTATCCAACTTCTTAGATATAAATTATAACTTAATCGCTTCAAAGTATAACTTAAAAATGACGCATTGTTCCGATATTGTTTGGAAAGTATTTAATAGCATTGGCATCGACTTAGATAGTAATGGTGGATGGATCGTCACACCAAAAGATATTAGTCAAAGCCCGTATTTATATGAAGTAAAATCTTTTGGTTTTTCACCTCATCGTGTTTGGTAGTCTAGCATTCATCAGAAGCTAGACTTTTAATTTATACGATTTTTACATGACTCTATGATGTTCATTCGCGATATAATAAAAGCATAAATTAATGAAAAAAGGGGAGTTCATGTTGCCATTAGCGGAATTTAGATATATCGATAAGGCGTTAACAACACTTGATGAAAAACACGATCAATTAGAAGTGATTTCTAAACTTCTTCAAATGGAGTTTACGGAAATTATGAAACTTTATACGATGGACTATTTAAACATCACGACACGCGTCAAAAGCAGAGATAGTTTAAAAGAAAAAATTTTACGCCAGGGGTATTATAAAAAGTATAATGATCCCATCCGTTTAATTTATCAACTCTCTGATTTAATTGGTGTTCGCATTGAGTGTCGCTTTGAACAAGATGAACGTGCCATTTATAAAATGTTAAAAAAACACTTTAACATTCGAAACGAAGAGGGATACTACTACAACGAAATGAATCCCAATGTCAAATTAAGTTTAGACGGACGACAACCTCAAAAACAAAAAAATGGCTTTAAAATCTTTCGTATTGATGGAATCGTCACAGATACGAATACGGATCTTCCATTTGAACTACAAATTAAATCACTCGTTAACTCTTTTTGGGGTGAAATTGAACATAAAATTATTTACAAAAACTATAACTATCTTTTAGTCGACGATTTATTAATTGAAATGATGCACTCGATTAAAAACAATTTAGCCTTACTTGATAAACAACTATTAACGATCTATCGAAATGTTGAACAGCGTCAAACCGATGAAGACTATCAACGAAAAACATTAGAAGATGTCATGGCTAAAATGTGTAATGATGTCTTTGCTAAGCAATTAAAAGAACAAATTGGAATGAACGTGAATATTAAAAAAGCGTGTCAAACGATCATGAAATATACGTTTTCACCAACTGAGATGCTTGAGTTTACGGAGATGAGTGAATCGTTAATTAAGGCACTAGAACGCATCTCTGAAATTGCGAACGAAAACGTGGAATTTAATGTTCCAATCATCTTCTCACGAGAACCAATTTATAGTACGACTTTTGCTCAGATCGTCGGTCCTTATTTTAGAGATGTCATGAATAAAGAATTTCACTGGAATTTATTCTTTAAAATTTTATTTGCGATCGAACCACAAGATAGCGTCGACGATTTTGAAAAGTTTTTAGGCTTTTTAGAAACAGCTTATCAAACCTCACCGACCATGACGCGTCTTAAAAAAGTACTTTATTCGCAATTAGATGAACATGCTGATGAAGTTTTAACGGCCTTCAATGAAACGGTTGCTCATGCGATTGTGATCATTGATGATGTCGAATGTGTATATGAAGATAAAATAACAGAAGTTGCATCGATTATGACTGATTCTTTACGTGAGGTGACCGCAACGATTACGACGTATGATCAATGGATGATTGAAAAAGAAGGGGTCTTAGAAGAATTAAAAGCCCGTTTACTAGAAGAATTAGCGTAACAAAAAAGCAAACACGGAATCATCCGCGTTTGCTTTTTTTAATCGATAAAATATGATTTAACTTCATCGAATGTTTTAGCTACTGTTAGAGCTAACATTAAGTGAATACGTGCTTTTTGTCCATTTAAATTACTTGCTAAGATGGCTCCTAATTGTTGCAATTGAGCACCACCACCATCATATCCATAAGAACCTAAAACACGTCCCATTGGAGAGCGTGAAACAATCACAACAGGAATTTGTGCGTCAAGTGCCGCTTTAATTCCATCCATCATCATCGGTGGAACATTTCCACGCCCCATGGCCTCAATGACAATTCCTTTTGCTCCTTTTTCAACTAAGAAGTGAAGAAGGGTAGAGTCCATTCCAGAAACGGCCTTTAATAAATGAACATCTGTTTCAATTGAATTTGTAAAAACATGTTTAGTTGGAATTGATTGCTTATGATAATAAATCACATCGTCTTGATCGACAATTCCAATCGGTCCAAATTCTAATGATTTAAACGTATCTAAGCTCATCGTATGGGTTTTAGTCACTTCTCTTGCCGCATTGACTTCATTATTTAAAACGACTAAAACACCTTTATTGCGTGATTTTGGATGAATCGCTGTACAGATTGCAGCCGCTAAGTTACTTGGTCCATCATACCCAAGCTCTGAACCGTTACGCATCGCTCCAACCACCACCACAGGCTTTTCATTATTTAAACAAACATCTAATAAATAAGCTGTTTCTTCTAAATTATCTGTTCCGTGTGTCACAACAACACCCGCAATATCTTCTTCATTTAACTTTTGTTCAACCAACTGTTTTAACGCCATCATTTTTTCTGGTGTCATATGTGGTCCTGGATATTTACCAAACTCCACAATATCAAGCTCAGCAATTTGATCAATATTTGTTACCATCGACATAATATCTTCACTTGACATTGAAGGAATGGCGGCTTTCAGACGTGGATCTACTTTCATTGAAATGGTTCCACCTGTAAAGATTACTGCTACTTTTTTTGACATAAAAAAGCCTCCACGTTTCTTATTTTAATTTTTCATTGACAAACTAAACTTATTTGATCCGTTCGACTCGTTTTAAAGTCGAAACCGTAGGCTGCTTCTCATCACTGCGCGATAGATGGCCTCCTAAAGATGATCGGTGATATCTAGCTAACGAGATAACAACCGTCTACTGATACACATAATATTTTACTCATTCCAATTGCTTGTTGCAACCTTTTACCAAAAAAAGAAAGAGTTGTCGAAAATATAAGATAAATGTATGATATCTAAATTTGAAAATAGGGGAGTGATTTGAATTTTTAACAGAATTCCCACAAAAAAACTCTCTATTCAAGAGAGTTTATAACGAATACGCTATGATTTTTTATTTAAGCTACCATGCTACTAAGCAATCAATTTTTTTATCTCCCACTATCACTTTTCATAGCAGTATGCCGCGTTTTAACTTCATTGACTTATATGTAAAGATTAAATATTTGCAGGTACTGATCGATGGGCGAGTCCAATGACAACGTCATCTAAATGAAGTAACCCAATACTTAAAAAGATGCAAACCGTTAAATTTTCGCCACATCGAGCGATGGCGATTTTTCCACCTGCATTTAAACCAGTGGCCTTCATTGAAACTTGCATAATTGCATCGCGCGTTGCCCCTGCAACAGCTCCATCTAAAACAAATGATTCCTTCGTGACATTGGTTTTACGTGAAGCGATGATTGCACGTTCAATAATTTTGGGAATCGATTGAATTAAATTTCCACCAATATCAACAGCCGTCGCGTGAATGCCTTGTTCTTTTAATTCACGGACAACTTCTTCTTCTTCTGTTCGAGAACCGGTCATCGAAACTTTAATGGCAGCTTTTGCTACATCTAAACTACTATATGTTTTCATCTACGGTTACCTCCTTAAGCTACTCTTTAAGGTTACACCTTTTTAATAAAAAATACAAAATAAAAATGCTTCTTTATCAGGAAACAATAAAAAAAACACTGATTCAGTGTCTTTTCCATTTATAGTGCTCTTTAGAAAATAAGAGGTATGAGAAAGAGAAGAAAGGTGAGCTCTAGGTGAATGTCTAAGTTGTGCTCACTACTATTATGGATTGTTTTATTTTGATTATACAGTTAAAATAAAAATTTTTTAAAAAAACACCATTGCCGGTCAATGGTGTTTTAGGAATGTAGGTAAAGATAAGGAGTGTGAGCACAACTGGCTCAAATCTATTATACGTTCTATTGAAGGTTGGTTCAATAAAATCTACCCAAACCAAGAAGAATTGCAAGAAGTAGGGGCACAAAAGTTCATGAATATGACATTTTAAATAAACTTCCGACACGAAAAACACAGGGAAATGAATAGAAAATGCATATCCTGAATCATTTTGTAGATAGATTCAGTGCTTAAAATAGGTTAGGATCAATTTTATTTTTAGTTGAGGTTAAGGGGTGATGAGCAGGTCCTGTAATGATTTCTCCTTTATAAGAGAAGCGTGAACCATGACAAGGACAATCCCAAGTCGCTTCGGCACGATTGAAGTTTAATTCGCATCCTAAATGAGGACACGTAATATCAACGACAAATAACTCATCATTTTCATCTTTATAAATTCCGTATTTACCTTCATCGGTATGAATCACTGTTGATTGTCCACGATCGAGTGACTCTAAATCATCACCAAGTTTTAGTTTTCCTTTTAACAGTTCAGACGCGACTTGGGCGTTATAAAGCACTAAATTTTTAAATTGCGCACGAATATTTTTACGTTGAGGACTAAATAACGAACGCCATGGATTTTCTTTTTGTAGTATTAAGTCACGAAGGAGTAGGGCAGACACCGTACTATTAGTCATTCCCCATTTTTTAAATCCAGTCGCCACGTAAATCTCGTCATTTTCTTGCATACGCCCGATAAATGGAATTTGATCAATCGTTTTATAATCTTGTGTTGACCACTGATAACTAATCTCATCAATATTAAACATGTCGCGTGCAAATTGTTCAATGATTTCATATTTCTGAACCGTATCATCTGTTGTTCCCGTGCGATGATCTTCACCACCTACAATTAAGTAATCTTGATAGGTTCTAATGGTACGGGTCGGTTCTTCATATGAAATATACATCCCATCAGGCATTGTTTTTGCCCCTTTGCAAGCTGTTAAATATGAGCGTGAAGGTTCAACTTTAGCAAAGAGTAGGGCAAGATCATCATAAAATGGGAAGTGTGACGTTTGAACCACTTTTTTTGCTTCAATGTGAAAGCCCGTTTTTGTCTCAATGATGTGATGAGTGGGTTGTTTTTTTAACTCAACTGCTGGAGTATGTTCATAAACTTCAATATTCGATGATTTTTTTATTTCTTGTAATAAGCAAATCAGATATTTAAGTGGGTGAAATTGAGCCTGATTTTCTAAAATCAACGCTTTTTCAATTGGAAAAGGTAAATCAAGTTCATCGACTAATCGTCCGTTTAAACCAAGTTTTTGATAAGCTTTAAATTCCTTTTCAAGAATAGGAACATACTTTTCATCTTGCGTATAAACAGCTGAAAACTTTTTCTCAAAATCACAATCAATATTTAATTTTTTGATTGTTTGTTCAATGAAATCAAGGGCATCTAATTGAGCATTAGCATAACACTTAGCTTGATATTCACCGTAATGATTTAAGATTTTATGATAATCAAGATTATGTTGAGCTGTAATTTTTGCTGTCGTATACGCACTTGTCCCATGTAAAACTTCATCAGAATCAATTAATGCAACATTTAACTCAGTATCTTTAAGTAAATAAGCTAATGTGACACCAGCCATTCCGGCACCTACAATACACACATCAACTGATCGATCATGTGTTAGTTGTGAAAACTTTGGTGCTGAGATGGTATCAAGCCATAAAGGAACACGCATAATGAAAAACCTCCTACAATATTAGACTAATTATAGTGTTCATCACAAAAAAAGAAATATGTATGATTTTACTACAAATAAATCCTAAAATACCCATAATCCTAATTATGTAAACTTATAAGTTTACATAATATATATTATAGGAAGTTATATATTAAGTCTTAAATGATAATCTCTCATGCTCTTTCATTTATTTCTTGTTCACTAATGATCAAAAAAAGAGATGGCGACAAAATAATTCGAAGCGATCTCTTTAATAAGTAGCATTTTTTACTTAATGATTAACAACGGTACTTAACTATTAGTTAAACGTAATCTGCGACTAAAAATGAATTAAATCCTTTGGCTTTCAGTTTAGCTTGTTGACTTAAAGCATTCTCCTGGCTAGTATAAGAACCTACAATGACCCTTAAGTAATCGACTCCATCTTTGGGGACTGTCACTAAGAACGATTTAAATCCTTCATGCTCTAAAGCTTGTTGCTGTGCTCTGGCATTGACTCTGCTTGTATATGATCCTACAACGACACGATAATAAAGTGTGAGTCCAGTTTCCTTTACAGATGTAAAATCATAGCGCTGTAAGTCATATTGCTCAATTAACCCTATTAACTTATTTGGATAATTAGGATCGGTAGCATAACCTGCTTGATAGATTTCTTCACATGCCACTTTATAATCTTTGGCTTCTAATACTTTCGTGTATCTTTCTTTTTGAAGTAAGCTAGAATGATCTCGAATACTTTCAGCCCATCCGTCATAAACCTTGAATTTAGTCTTAATCGTATAAGGCTCATTGTCTTTGTATTCTCGTGTTTCTTTTGTATAGGTGACCCCTCGCCAAGCATCCGTTGCCTTCATTCCAAAAAGATTATTCGCATGAACCGCTAACTCACTCTCACCCCATCCTGATTCTAAGATAGCTTGTGCGATTGTTAGTGAAGCTAACACCTTTGTCTTTGCCATATCAGAAATAGCTAATGGCGCTATTTTTTGAATAAAATGATCTGTCTTTGTACTCATCTCATCATCCTCCTTTAGATTTTTAATAAATATATGAATTGACCTATCATAGACTATTAAGCGATCAGCTATTTGGTTACATCTTATCATTCATCAAAGGTGTTTTAACACTTAACATCCTTTTACTCTAGGTTTTCATCCTAACTGTAGTCCACTTTATCAATTAGATTTAAGTTTAATGATTGAAATTATCCATCTAGAGGCGTAACCAACCGTCTTATTCATCGTCAGTCTAATATTATTCTATGAAAAAAAGGGTTCTATAATATTTGGTGTTGCTGATGAAGCAACGCCTTTTTTCATGACATAAAAAAAAGAGACATCTCGTCTCCATCCTGTTACAATGTTATCTGCTAAAACAAGATTGAAAGGATCGATCGAATGTCCCATTCATATTTTACTAGAAAACTCCTAAATATCAAAGATAAACATATCACCTTTGAGGAAGATTATTTGGAAGAAGTCAAGATTCATGGTGTGACTAGCTTTATTTTTAAAGGCATTTTATCTTATCAACCCACTCATTGCGAACACTGTGGGACACTATTTGATTCAAAGTTCAAAAAACATGGGTTTAAAACCTCTCGAATTGTCATTCCTAAAGTTTCACTCCATGATACTTATTTAGATTTAAAGAAACAACGTTACTACTGTGGGCATTGTCAGTCAACGTTCACTCTAAAAACATCTCTTGTTAAAAAAATTGCTTCATCTCTTACCACACCAAATATGCCATCGCATTAGAAGAACAAAATAAAATTTCAGAGTGTGATATTGCCCGTCGTCATCAAGTCTCTCACTCAACGGTTAATCGCATCAGCCATAGCTTTTATGAGTCACAAAACTTAAACTTTAATTTTTTTCCTGAAAACCTTTGTTTTGATGAGTTTAAATCCGTTAAATCTGCCCAGGGGCATATGTCCTTTATCTTTTGCGATGCCGATACGAAACAAATCATTGATATCATTGAAGATCGACGGCTAAGCTCTCTTCAGACTTATTTTAAACGTTATACGAAAGAAGCACGTTCTCGCGTTAAACATATTGTCATTGATATGTATGCCCCTTATATCAGTTTAATTAAGGAGCTGTTTCCTCAGGCCAAAATTGTGATTGATAAATTCCATCTTGTTCAACATCTCTCTCGTGCACTGAATAAAACTCGAATTCGATTCATGAAAAAGTTTAAAAAACACAGTCGTAAATTCAAACGTTACTGGCGTTTATTTTTAAAGTCCCATACCTTACTTAACACTACGACTTATCGTTCCGTTTACTGTTTTAAACAACCGATGCGTGAGATCGATATCC
>artificially_reared_2__coassemble_706_pt1 | contig 15525 bp, 15 predicted proteins | sample artificially_reared_2__metabat2_low_PE_015 | metagenome-assembled genome bin artificially_reared_2 | reverse complement strand
AGGCACTTTTCCTCATTAATCATAGACCACGAAAATGTTTAGGTTGGAAAACTTCATGGGTCACCTACCCACAAAGTGGTATCCTCCTTTGGTAGGGAATCGAGCTATTTCATGAGAAACTGTCGCATTTGTATTGACAACTCGTCGTTTACTTAAATTTGCCCCACACTTTACACAAACATCAGCATTTTCATTTAATTCTTTCCCACAATTTCGACAATACATAAACGATCGCCTCCCCTTTTAATTCTCTAACACTAACAGATTATTCATTTCTTTTGTAAAATATAACAAACAAAAAATCCTAGTGACTGAAACTAGGATTTTTTGTTTGATTTACTTTGTTTTAGCTGTTAAATAATACGAATAAGATTGTACATTTTCTAACCAATCCTCACACAAAACGTCTTCATCTGAGATGGCTTCCCCATAAAAATAATATCCTTGCTGACTCATGCAGTAGTTATTGACATTATACTCACATGATCCACAATGAGCCTCTTGCTTTTTAGTCATTTTATCAACTCCTTTTTTATCGAACGAGAGTGAGGGTTTCACCAATGATAGCTGCCTTTGAATTAGCACCATGTCCAATATCCTCTGTTTTAACAATCGGTAATTGATCATTGTCAACAATCATACGAACTAAGTTGATTATATCAGGTTCATATTCCTTCTGTTGCATTTCTGTAAAATGGCCTAAAATTAAACCATTAATCTCTTCAAATATATGAAGTTGTTTATACTGATTTAAATAAGTCGCCATTTTTGCTACATCGCCACTGTAACTTTCTAATAATAAAAGTTTTCCTTTAAAGGATGGCATGTACTCTGTACCCGCTAACTTTAAGAAACAACGAATATTTCCACCGACTACTTCTCCTTGCATGCTTTCTCCTTGAATCCATTTCACATCCCATGTAAATAAATCTTTTTGGTTGTGAAAAAAAGTTTGATAAAACAGCTTTTGTTGATACTGAGCCAGTGGCCCAACTAAATGTCGGATTTGATAAAGATAAGTAGGGTGAGATGTTTTTTTATGTAACGCATTTAATACAACCGTTAAATCACTGTATCCAAAAAACGGCTTTGGGTGTCTTTTAATCATTTCATAATCTAAATAAGGTAACACTCCATTCGCTAAATCGCCACCTGAAACATCAAAAATAGCTTGAACTTGTTCATCTTGATAAAACTCCATAAGCATCTGCGCTTTTTCTTGATCCGTGGCATGATAAACTTGATGGATACGAAATAGTTTAGATGGCCACCTCACTTGTAATCCTAATTGATTTAAAGTAAGCTCTAGCTCCTTCATAACAGGGCGTTGACTTTCACTTAATCCATTAGAAAGGGCCACTATTCCTATGAATTGGTGTTGATTTAATATCATGACTTTTTTCACCTCAATTGGTTATCCTTCTAATTGACAACGTTCATGCTTTTTATTAAATGGGCTTAACATAATCGCTGTATTGAAAAGTCCTGGATAATGTTTACTTAAATAATTTAAATAATAACACCACTCATATGTTAAGTAACGATATAAGGCTGTCATATCTTGCTCTAAATGCAGGCGTTCACTTTCGTTTAAAGATGAGATATCACGAAGATCTAATTCTTCTTTCAAATGCATGATTAACATTAACATTTCAGTAAATGTTTCATGATCATGTAAACTTTCCGTTGTCATTAACGTAATTAATAAATTTTTCCCATCATGTAATAACTCTTTGAGTTGAATTAAATCGACTTTTTCTAAGGACACTTCATAGTGATACGTTGAGTTTAGTTGTTGAAGTCGTTTAAAATAGTCCTCATCCCAGATAGAAGGATCTTTAATACGTAACTTCTTACAAATTGAAACACGATCATCTTGCTCAACAAAGTAACCTAATAATTGTGTCCCAATTTCTGCATAGAACACTCCGACTAACATATTTAACTTCTCTTTTCCATGCTCTTTTTCACGTCGTTCGAGCATACGCTCTAAAATCATACTTGTAAAAAATACTTCCATTGGAATAAATGCAATATCCGCAACTAAGAAAATCATTGTATGATGAATATCTTTAAAAATTAAAACATGAATATAGTGTAAAATTAACGATAATAAAAGCAATCCGCCTCCAATGATAATATTATCTTTTACCCGCTTCTTCATAACTGGAATCAATCCTTTCTATTCATTTTATATGTCAATTTTTTATTATCTTATACCCTATCTTCCTTAATTATATCCAATTCGACTTTCTCTGACAATACACTTTCATTCTCTTTGCTATTTCTAATGAAACAAAACTCACTCTTTTTGATACCACTTATACTTAGACGTTGATTGATGAGATGTTGACTTCTATTTTGGCTTTGTTTCATATTCATAAAGAGATCAACATAAAAGGAGCCTGCTCAACAGACAGGCTCCTTTTGCTATTAAATTACTTCATTAATTGACAAACGTTATTTGTAAATGCCACTGGATCTTCGATATCTAATCCTTCAATTAAACGGGCTTGATTGTATAACACGTCTGTAAATAAATCAAATTTTTCTTTATCTGTTTCATAAGCATTTTGTAACGATTTAAACACTTCGTGATTCACGTTAACCTCTAATACTTTATCTGCTTTCACTTGTTGTGCATTTGGCATCGCGTTTAATACTTTTTCCATCTCAATTGATAAATCCCCTTCATTTGCTAAGCAAACTGGATGAGATTTTAAACGACGGCTCGCACGTACTGATTTAACTTTTCCACTTAACGCTGTCGTCATTGTTTCAAATAATGTCGCAAACTCTTTCGTTGCTTCTTCATCTTGTGCATCTGTATCTAATCCTAAATCAGCGCTTGATACCGATTTAAATTCTTTATCTTGATATGACATTAACATCTTAATCGCAAATTCATCGATATCTTCTGTGAAGTATAAGATTTCATATCCTTTATCTAAAACTGCTTCTGATTGAGGTAACTTTTTAATACGATCAATTGATTCACCCACCGCATAGTAAATATGCGTTTGATCCTCTTTCATACGTGATACATATTCATCTAACGTTACTAATTTATCTTCGTGTGATGAAGCAAACATTAATAAATCTTGTAAAACGTCTTTATTTGCTCCAAAATCAGAGTAAACGCCATATTTTAATTGACGTCCAAATGATTGATAGAACGTTTCGTACTTCTCGCGATCATTTTTAATCATTTTCTCTAATTCATTTTTAATTTTTGTTTTAATGTTTTTAGCAATTAATTTTAATTGGCGGTCATGTTGTAAAATTTCACGTGAAATGTTTAATGATAAATCTTCTGAATCCACAATCCCTTTAACAAAGCTAAAGTAGTCTGGTAATAAATCTGAACATTTATTCATAATTAATACACCACTTGAATAAAGTTCTAATCCTTTTTCATACTCTGTTGTATAAAAATCGTATGGCATTTTTTCTGGAATGTATAAAATCGCATTGTAGCTTACCGTTCCATCGACACTTAAATGAACATGAGCTAATGGTTTGTCAAATCCAAAATGTTTTTCATTATAGAAGTTTTCATAATCTTCATCTGTTAATTCACGTTTATTTTTCTTCCAAATTGGAACCATACTATTTACTGTTTGTTCTTCAGTAATTTCTTCGTATTCATTTTCAGTACCTTCTTTTAATTGTGAACGTGTTAAGTCCATTTTAATTGGGTAACGAATGAAATCTGAATATTTTTTAATAATTGATTTTAATTTATAAACATCTAAATACTCATCGAAATTCTCATCTTCTGTATTTTCTTTCACTGTTAAGATGATGTCTGTTCCAACCGTCGCTTTTTCACATGGTTCAATCGTGTATCCATCAGCTCCGCAAGATTCCCATTTATAAGCTGTGTCTGATGTTAATGATTTTGTAATAACCGTTACTTTATCTGCAACTAAGAAAGCTGAATAAAATCCAACTCCGAATTGTCCGATAATGTCATGTCCATCTTCTAATTCTGTATCTTTTTTGAATTGTAATGAACCACTTTTTGCAATAACTCCTAAGTGCTCATCTAACTCTGCTTCAGTCATCCCAATTCCTGTATCTGAAATCGTAATTTGACGATTTGCTTCGTCCACTGACACTTTAATAAAATAGTCATCTGCATTGAACGTTAAATTAGAATCCGTTAAAGCTTTATAATAAAGTTTATCGATTGCATCACTTGCGTTTGAAATAAGCTCGCGTAAGAAAATTTCACGATGTGTGTAAATTGAGTTAATCATTAAGTCTAATAATCGCTTTGATTCAGCTTTAAATTGTTTCAACTTGATCGCTCCTCTGTTTTATCACTCGTTATAATAGAGTGCTAATATTTATATTTCATTTATATCATAACCCTAAATTAGTGTCAACTTTTTTCATGATTAAACCCTTTAAATTGAAGAAAATCGCATGTTAAACATGCGATTATTCTCCTAATTGACTTTCTTCAAACTTTTCGGCAAATCCAGATAATAGCTTATTAATAGGTTTCTTTAAAAAGATTGAAACTAACATAGCCATGACCATATAGATCAACATAATCACGATATCTTTCATTAAAACAGTCACGACTACACCCCCGATGGCTTCGCGTGCAAATGAAATCGCATAAGTAAATGGTAAAAACGGATGAATCACTTGAAAAAATCTAGGTGTTAATTGAATAGGAAACGTTCCACCTGATCCCGCGACTTGTAAAACAAGTAAAATAATTGAGATCACTTTCCCTACATTTCCAAATACAGAAACGAGTGAATAAATAATAAAAGTAAATGTGACACTCGTTAATAATGAACCAACAATAAATAGGGTTGGATTAACACAGTAAATGTTTAATAAGTATAAGTCGCCTAAAGCAATAATTAATCCTTGAATCAGTGCGATCGTGGCAAACAGCAAAAATTTACCAAAGTACTCTTCAATTGGACGATAATTACCTAAAGCATGTACAGATAAGATAGAGATTAATAACGTGATTCCGACCCATTGAGCTAAAACACTGTAAAAAGGCGTCATCGCTGTACCATAGTTATGCATTGGAAAGATGGTCTCTTCGACTAAATCAACTGGTGAGGTCATAAAGTTTTGACGTTCAGTGACCGCCTCTTGTAAGATAGACAATACTTCTTTTAAATCTTGACTATTATTAATGTCACCAAGTTTTGAGGTGATTTCTTTGACCTTATCTTCTGCCTTTGGCAAACTAGAATTAACATACTCAATGGCATCAATTCCTTTATCTGCCCCTTCATAGGCTGTATTTAATAACGATTCAACCTCTGGAAGTTTACTTTGTGCTTCCTTTAACACCGTTAGTACATGATCAGCCGTCACATACGCCTCGTTAATGACTTCATTTAAAGCTGGCGTAATTGCTGTATCAAAACGGTTATAAATACCTTCCATAGTCGTGGATACATTAGTGAGTAGCGTTTCAACTTTATTTAATGCCGTTAAATCTGGTTCTCCTCCTGCAAGAAGACTTTCATACACTTGATTTAACACCACTTTGGCTTGATCGAGCTGATTAGAGGTATCCGTTAGTTGGTTGATGACCTCATCTAATTTTCCGGCAGGAAACTTATTAAACGTCTCCAAAATCTTAACCAGTGACTGAATGAGCCCTTGGGTACTTTCTATTTTGCTAATTAAATTGGACACTAATTGTGGTGCTTGCTCAGTACCGTTTACAATCGCCTGTTTTAGCTCCTCTGTGTAAGTTAATAAGTCATTAGCAATAGATTGAACTAATGATATATCTTCTTTTAAGGTTGGCATAAAGTCTGCTAAAGACGATTTTGAAGTCTCAATGAAACTCTCTAACGAAGTCACCGTTGCTTGTGCTGACACAATGGTTTCACTAATGAGTGGTAAATCGGTTTGAATAGATGCAATTAAATCCTTTAACTGAATGCCACCTTGATGCGCAGTTTGAACCAATTCATTCATCTCATCAAACTTTGAAATTAACTCCTCTAGTTGATGATAAACTGTTGAAAGTTGAGGTAAAACTGTTTCTTGGATTTCTAAGCCAAGCTCTTTTCCACTTTCAAATAAAATTCCACTGACTGTTTCCACGATGGTTTTATTAATATTTTCTTGAACACCTGTTGCACCTTTACTCGTTAGTTTAGGAGCAATCGCATTAATTTTTTCATTGACGCGATAAATGATTTCACCCTTTTTTACCTCACTACTTACTAATGAGGTAATATCTTTTGAAAAGTTATCTGGAATGGTAATGGTTGCATAAAACTCTCCCTCTTCTAATGCTTTATCGCCCTCTTCTTCACTGACAAACTGCCATCCCATGAGGTCATTTTCTTTTAACTGATCAACCACCTCATCACCAATATTGATTTCACGATTATTAAACGTCGTTCCTTTATCGTTATTAATGACACCAACTTTAATTTGACTCGTTGCCTCTTGTCCATAGGGATCCCATGATGCCTTGATATTAAACCAAGCGTAAAGGGATGGTAAAATGCACAGTGCTAAAATGACAATCATCGCCGCATAGTTAGAAAAAATGCGTTTCAGATCGGTTTTATAAATGGTTAAAATATTTTTTATCATTTACTATCTCTTCCTTCTTTTACATCTTACTTGGTGACACATTCGCGACATTGACCTAAAAAAACGGTATGGCTTAAATCTAATTGAAAGCCAATTTCTTCACTAAAACTAGTCGCAATCATTTTTATTTCCTCGCAAGATAAATCTTGAACTTTTCCACATCTTTCACACTTTAAATGACAAGTCATTTCCGGTGTTTGCTCTTCAACGTATCGATAACAAGCCGTTGGACCACTTCCACGTAAATATTTTCTAATCGTTCCTTTTTCTAATAATAAGTTTAGATAGCGATAGACGGTCGACTTTCCTAACTGAATCCCATTTGACTGAAAGTGATGAATAATTTCTTCGGCTGTAATATGACGATTCCGATGGGTGACTAAGTAGTTTAAAATTAAACTTCTTTGCCTGGTTTGATATCCTTTTGACTGTGTCATTGTCTCACCTCATAACTTAAATTTGAAACTGAGTTTCAAATTATACGACGTTCGTGTCAATTTGTCAACCTTTCAGACATTTAATGACAAAAAGGAGAAGGCTGCATTTTTAGGATACCTTCTCTGATTATTTTTATGCATAAAAAAAGAAGTAAGCCTCCTGACTTACTTCTTCATTTTACTTATTTAGATTCTACGACAATTAATGGCACTAACATTTCTTCTCGTGTTAATCCCGCATGTGTCGCTGTAAACTCAAACTTTTTCGTTTTAATCACTGGCATATAATCAAATAATTTTGTACTTGTTGCACAGGCAATAAAATCACCGATAAAATCAAGAGTCTTTTTATGTGGTTGACCTGGACCAAATAATCCTTTTTCAAGCGCTTCTTGGCGAGTTAATAAAATAAAATCGTCACTAAATAACTGATTAAAACGTTCTTTAAAGACATCTTTTAAATCTTCACGAATGAAAAATGACATTAAACGCCCCTCAATAAATGGCGGCATTAAAAAACAATCCATTAATTCTGGATACTCATTTAAATAAATCTTAGGTTCAACATCAATTAATCCATGATCGGCAGACACTAAAATTAACGTATCTTCCATCGTTTCTGATAATTGTTTTAATAAATCATTAATTTCTTGTAACTTTTCTTTTGTTTCTTTTGAGTAACATCCTGTTGAATGCATCGTTTTATCAGGATCTGTCCAATAAGCAAATACAAATTTTTCTTCATCTGTTTGACATAGCTTTTCTACTTCTTTAAAGAAACCTTTGGCATCGTCTACACCTATTTTTTGGTTTTTACCCCTATAGTTAATGTAGCTTGGTTCTACCATGTACGCTTTCACTTCATGGTTAGTCGTTGCCTCCACTTGATCACAAACATGAGTATATCCCATTAATTCGTGACCGGCATGGGGAAACGCTAGCGCTTCTCCTGTATAACTATCTGTATTAATGAACGTATCAATACAACGACCATATTCTTTAAAATACAACGACCATCCTAGCCATCCATGTTCAAATGGCGATTTTCCGCCATAATAGGCCGTCATCGCGGCTGTTGTCGTTGAAGGAACAACAGATGTTAATTCAGCTTTAATCTGTTGATTTAAAAAGTCAGATGGTTTTAGGTTTTTTTCTAATGCATCTATCCCCATTCCATCAAAAACCATTAAGACAACATTTTTATACTTCTTACCTAATACTTCTTCAACTTCTGGTAAGGTCTGATGCCCAGTCTTAATACCATAGTAGTTCATGATGGTTGCCATTGTATTTAAAATACAACGTTCATAATTTGGATATATAATCGTCTTCATGTAATCACCTCTTTATTTCTTTTATATTATAAATCATTTCGTTATAGATTATCTACTGAGATCATTATTAATTTATTCCCAACTTCTTAGGCGATTGTTAATACCCTTTAACAAAGTTCTAATATACTATCATGTAACTGAATTACAAAGTGAAAGGATGTAGCAAATTATGAATCAAAATATGAGATGTCCAGGTAATGCCCCAGTTGTAGGAGGTGCACCAATCATGGGTGGTGCTCCAATGGGATGTTCACCGATGCCAACTATACCACCAATGGGTCAATATGAAACTTGCTGTCAAGTTATTGAGCCAACTGTTACTTGCGTTCCGCAGCAACATCACTATCATCGTGTCGATCACGTCATTCCAGTAGTGGTTCGAAATGTCCACCATCACCATAATCAACATAGCTATGTTATTGATCGTCAAGAAACGGTTGAATCTTATCGTTATGACGAATATTTAGCAGGGCCATCTGTTGTCAATCAACCAACTGCTTATGCTCAACCCAGTGCTCAAGCACCTATGATGTCACCATCTAGCATGGGAAATCAACCAAACTCATACAACCAAATGGTGGGTCAACCAGCAGTTACCCAATCCTCATTTTCAACGAATCAAGCATCAATGATGAATCAATCGTTATATGATCAAATGATGTATCAAGGTTTAATGTAGAGTGAGTGATCATGAAGACTAGTCCCTTGTGACTAGTCTTTTTTGATTTCATTTAACTTAAATGTCACCATCAAAAGATTATTATCGAAAACACTTACAAACGACATAAGTTTTTAAAAATTAAGAATTCATTGAAGATCAATAATAAAAAATGACTGGCACTTGGCTAGTCATTTTTATTGAAGTGATTAGTCACCGATAATATCTAAAATATGATTTTTAAGCGTATTTGAGTTTCCACCAAAAATAGCTTGTACGCCACCTTTAACTTCCATAACCCCAGCAGCTCCTAAAGCTTTTAAACGATCTTTATCTACTTTAGATGTGTCTGCGACTTCAACACGTAAACGTGTAATACATGCATCTAAGTTTTCAATGTTTTCTGCTCCACCTAACGCCTCTAATACGGCTGGTGCTTTTTGCTTCCACTCATCATCTCCTGATGCAACAGTTTCCTCTGCTCCACCATGACGTTCTTGGAAATCTTTTTTAGAGTATAATTTTACTTCTTCATTATCATCTTCACGACCTGGCGTTTTTAAGTTTAATTTTTTGATTAAGAAACTAAACACGAAGTAGTATAACGCAAAGTATACAACCCCAACTGCTAATACAAAGTACCAATTCGTTGCCACACCAGCTCCTGCAGGTAATAATCCGAATAATGTAAAGTCAATTAAACCACCTGAGAATGTCATTCCGATGAAAACATTTAACATTCCCATTAACATAAATGATAATCCAGCAAAAACAGCGTGCACAGCAAATAATACTGGAGCGACGAATAAGAACGTAAATTCAAGAGGTTCTGTAATACCCGTTAATAAGGCTGTTAAAGCAGCAGCTCCTAATAACCCCCCTACTGCTTTACGTTTTTCTGGTTTTGCACATTTGTACATCGCTAATGCAGCACCAGGTAAACCAAACATCATGAATGGGAATTTTCCTGCCATGAAACGTGTGGTTCCATTTACAATTTGAGCCATTGTTTCTTGGCTAGCTCCAACTAAATCCCCCATTGATCCTAATTGAAGGAAGTAAGCTGTATTTGCCCCTTGTTGAACTGTTGGAACTCCATCAATTAATAAATTAGCTTCAACAAAAGATCCGTACCAGAATGGGGTATAAAACACATGGTGTAATCCAAATGGTACACATGCACGTTCAATAAATCCGAATAAGAATGTTCCGAAGTTTCCTGATTCATTAACTAAATTTGCTAACGCAGCAATTCCATCTTGAACGAATGGCCAAACAAACGCTAAAATAACCCCAACAACGGCCATCACTAATGATGTAATGATTGGAACAAAACGTGAACCTGAGAAGAAAGATAACACAGGATGAAACTGAATATTAAAGAAACGGTTATGTAAGGCTGATGTCACCATCCCTGTAATGATTCCACCGAAAACTGACATATTTAACGTAAAGATTCCTACGTTTGTCGTCACATAAGTTGCGTAATCCCCTACTTGATCAGGTGTAAGAACACCTAATTTTGTCATTCCCAATCCTAATAAAGTCGAGATAACTTCATTCATGACAAAGAAACCAAATACGGCTGCTAGTGCTGCTGTTGCTTTATCTTTCTTCGCTAAACCAGCTGCTACCCCAACTGCGAATAAAATTGGTAAATTACCAAACACGATATTCCCAATATTATTCATAATCGTTAAAAGCGCCGTTAAGAACGCTGAGTTATTAATCCCATTAGCGATTGACTGATAAATAGCTGGTGCATCTGTCATTCCTGAAATTCCTAAAAATGCTCCACCAATTCCTAATAAAATCCCTGCAATTGGTAAAGCTGCAATTGGAAGCATTAATGCCTTACCTGTACGTTGTAAATACTTAAACATACTCAAATCCTCCTCCTATATGACCATATACCATCTATAATTGATCTAACATGTGAATTCTTAATTGATCACAGGCTTCATTACGATTGTCATTATAATATAAATTTTCACAAATTAATACCCCTTTCAATAAATAGGTAACCGATTACACAGTATTTTTATGGTTTATTATTCCAATAATATATGTTTTATGTCTTTTTTTATATCTTATTGACTTCCATTTTATTTATAAAATTTGAATCACATTAAACAGATCTCCATGCAGCAAACTATCTTTTTTCTTTAGTTCTTATTTAAGTGATGCCACAAAATGTCTGGATGCGTATATCGCCCGCCTAACTTTTTTCGTTGTTTAATCGTAATGGCTGATTTAGGACAATAATTAACACAAGCTAAACAAGTGTGACATTTTTTTAGCCATTTTGGTTTTTGATCTACTTTTATGCATCCTACTGGACAGATTCTTTCACAAATTTTACATGAAATACAATCTTCATTTACTTCAAAAGTTTTCATCTTTTCATCAACATTCTGTAATAAAGAAGACGTAATCTGAGTCACCCATCCTACGCGAACACGCTTATTAATATCAGATGCTTGTTTCATCTCTAACATCTCTTGATTCATTTTTTTAACTTGATGTTTGGCTTCATTCAATCGATCGTGTATTTCTTGCCTTGATGATTTAAAACGATTATCCGGCATATGAATGGCATAAAAATGATGAAGCTTCCAGTTCTTACTCTCCACTTCCTTCATCACTTGCTTCGCTACCTCACCATAGCGATGTCCATAACTCACCACCACGTTTAACTGATGAGGAGTTTGATGGTTAAACGTTAGCTTTCTAATAAATTCAATAACTAACGGTGGCGCAGTAAAGTGATAAATTGGAAACACAAAAGTCACCTTTTCATTGCATGGTAAATCATATTCAAATTGTTGTTTTTGAATGGCTTGACTCATTGAAATGAGCGTTTCTGTTTGCTCTTGACTCATTTGTGTTGCGATAAACTGACTGTTTCCAGTTCCACTAAAATAAAAAATCATCTGTTCTCACCCTTTCTCCTAAACTTTTGATTGTTTTTTTAAACTATTAAATTCATTATAAATTTTTAGACTCTCATCATTATTACATAAAATAAACAAAAACAGGAATAATTTGAATAAAGAGGTGATTATTATGTCAAATTCGTATGATGAAACGTCCACGTATGAAGAGTTAAAACAACTCTATGATCAACTACAGACTAATATCGAACAAACTGAAAAGTTATTAACGCATTTAACAGGAATAAAGGCAAGAAATTGTCTTCCACATAAGGCCCTTTATATTGATCGAATGCTCACTGAACAACATGAAAAATATCAACTTGATTTAAATAAAAGAGCGATTTTAAAGCAACAACTAAATATTTAAAAAGCATCAAACGTAACACTTTAGTTACGTTTGATGCTTTTTTATCCTGCTAATGCTTCATAAGACATGAGATTCTCTTTTCAATCATCACATAACCTCTACTTTTAGATGATTAATCTCTTGTGAAAATCCATGTCTTTTCATTTGATAAGTCTTCGTTAAACACATATCCTCCCTCGTTAAAGGCTTTCAGCTCATTCATGTCATGAATTTGATTCATTAAAATATAGCGTGCCATTTCACCACGTGCTCGCTTGGCGTACATGCCAATTACTTTGTACGCTTCGCCTTTTCGTTCTTTAAACTCAACCGTAATCACTTTATAATGTTTTTCTATTTGTTTAAAATCAATCGCCTTACTATATTCTTTAGAAGCTAAATTCAACAACACTTGATCCCCTGTTGTTTCTTTTAATTCACTTAAAAAGTAATCCGTTAACTCCCCTTTCCAGTAAGTATAAAGATCTTTTCCATGAAGTCCAGACCACGATAATCCCATCTCCAATCGATAAGGATTAATGAAATCAAATGGTCTTAAAACTCCATAAAGCCCCGATAAAATACGAAACGACTCATTAGAAAACTGTAGCGCCTCTTCATCTAAAGTCAATGAATCTAATCCTTTATAAGCCTCCCCTTCAAAAGCATGAATAGCAGGCATAGCTTGCTGATTTAACTGATAAAAGTTTTTAAATCGTTCCTCATTTATTTCTGCTAATGTATCAGACATTTTCATTAAAGTAGCCAACTCTTGCTTTGAATACTGCTGTAGTTGATTGACTAATTCCTTTGTTTTATCGGTAAAAAGAAGATGAGGTGATAAATTACAAGACTCTAATGTCATTGTCTTAAATGTTTTAGCAGGAGACAGAATCATTAACATATTTAACACTTCCTCAAAACATTATTTTAATTAAGTATAATCTCATTTTATTTTGCTCAAACTTTTAACACAAAGTTTCATGATTATCTTATCATATTTCTTTACAATCTAGCTTATCTATCACATAATAATTTTAAAGACTAACAAATTTTACAAAAAGGAAGTGACTACTATGGAATCTATCGTTTTAACGGAAGGAATGGAAGCTCCTGACTTTACGTTAATGGGATCGGATCATCAATTACACTCATTACGTGATTATCGCGGACGTAAAGTGATTTTATACTTTTATCCTCGTGATCATACACCTGGTTGTACGAACCAAGCAAAAGCCTTTCGAGATGCGATTGAATCATTTAAAGCACAAAATGCTGTCATCTTAGGAATTAGTCGTGACACAATTACAAGTCATGAAAAATTTACAACTAAACACGAATTACCCTTCTTATTACTTTCAGATACAGAAGAAACGGTTTGTAACCTATACGGTGTTTTAAAAGAAAAAAATATGTACGGTAAAAAAGCTATTGGGATCGAACGATCAACCTTTTTAATTGATGAAGCAGGAATCATTACAAAGATTTATCGTAAAGTTAAAGTAGCGGGACATATTGATGATGTTTTAGAAAACTGCTCATTATAATTCAAAAAAGTAGCTCACCTTTTGAAGATGAGCTACTTTTTTTATGTATACATTCGATCAATCACAATAATGCAGCGATAAGTGGGATGATCGGTTTGAATTTTATCAATGACTTCTTGTTTAATTTTTTCTTCGGTTAATTCCTTTGTTAGCTTTGATCCATCAATGACTAAGTCAAAAATTAAATTTTTGTTGGGTTCGTGTCCAATAATTCTAAAGTCATGCATCGACATAATAACAGGATGTTGCTTAATAATTTGTTCAAGCTCTCCCTTCATCATTTTAATCTCTTCTGTTTCAATGCAAACCGGATCCATATGGATGACTAAATGAATGTTTAACTCCTCTGAAATTTGACGCTCCGCCTCGTCAATGATATCATGAATGGTCATTACATCAATATCCGCCGGAATTTCAGCATGAATGGAAGCAATAATTCGTCCGACTCCATAGTTATGAATCATTAAATCATGTGCTCCTGTAATATGATGATAAGATAATAATTTATTATAGATTTGACTGACTAATTCTTCATCAGGGGCTTCTCCAAGTAACGGACTGATTGTTTCTTTTACCAGTGTATAGCCTGCATATAAAATAAAACAAGCGACTAAAACGCCAGCATATCCATCAATTGGAAAACTCGTAAATCGAGCCACTAAAAAAGACAGTAATACCGTACTAGACGTAAAAACATCTCCTAGTGCATCGACTGACGCAGCTTTTAAAGCGTTAGAATTAATCGTTTCTCCCATCTGTTTATTAAAACGGCTTAACCAAAATTTAACCACAACTGAGATAGCCAATAAACCAAACGAAATCCATTCAAATGTCACATCACTTGGATTTAAGATTCGACTGATTGATGATTGAATAAATTGAACTCCCACTAACATGACCATAAAAGCAACAATTAATGCTGAAATATATTCAATACGCCCATGTCCATGTGGATGCTCTTTATCAGCTGGACGATTCGCTAATTTCACCCCAATGATCGTGACGACTGATGAAGCTGTATCTGAAAAGTTATTAAACGCATCGGCTGTGACAGCTATACTTCCAGCCAAAATTCCAACTGAAAATTTAATAATAAATAATAATAAGTTGGCAAGAATTCCGATTATTCCCGCGACATAAACATAGCGTTGTCTGACCATCTCGTTTTGAGCTTCGTCACTGTTTTTAATTAAATGTTTAATTAACCATTTAGTAATCATGTATCATGACTCCAATCTATCTTACTTAAACTTAGTATCGCTATAATATCTTATCTTATTACATGGATTTTATCCAGTGTTTAAGCTAAAATAAGTAAGTATGAATAATATTTACCAATAAAATAAACAATTTTCATGAAGATCAAATGAATGATTGCTCTTAGGAGGGGATTAAATGAGAAATTTCACCTATCAAAATGGCACTAAATTAATTTTTGGGAAAGACACTAAAAAATTAGTTGGTCACGAAATAGCACAATATATATAAGTCCAGATAAGTTTTTCATATCGGAAAACTTTTAGCTGGACTATAGTCTGCCTCAGTATTAAAGTAATTGTTCAAATAAGACTGACATGCAATGATGAAATACATTTCTGTTTCTATATACAACGAAAGTTCTGCTTCATTATGGTGGAGGTTCAATCAAAAAAACTAAACTGTATGAA
>artificially_reared_2__coassemble_683_pt1 | contig 15879 bp, 12 predicted proteins | sample artificially_reared_2__metabat2_low_PE_015 | metagenome-assembled genome bin artificially_reared_2 | reverse complement strand
TCGGTGTTAGTAAATAAGGTTGTAAAGTTTCATCAACCTCATCAGGCGCGCCTAAAATCCAGTTTATCGTTTTTGTTTGAGGATCGATTTTAACGACCATACTCTGTGAACGACCTGAAGCAATAATCGTTTCATCCTGTGAATCCATCATGGCGTAGTTTAAGTGAAACCAGTCGTTAAAATCTCCTTTTACTTCGGGTAAGTCATCCTCAAATCGAGAAACATCTAAATAATCACGTAAATTAATCATCTCTAAAATTTCTCCGGTTTCATCATCAAGTAAATAGATAACGTCTTCAATGTAGCGTTCATCTGATTTATCGGATGAATTAATTAAATAATCTCCACTTTTAGTTTCAACTAAAGAGTGATGACCCGCACCTGGAATATACATTTGTTTTAACGTTTGACCTAAGTAATTCCGTTCGATTAATGCTTGATGATAGTAATAATAAGATGGAAGATCATAAGTCAGTAGCGTTCCATTTCTTAAAGGAGTAACCGATCCTGATGAGGCGTATTGAATCCATCTGATGTCACCTGCTCGGTCGACTAAATAATGATAGTTGTCATCTGAGATCAGATAAAGATTTGACAACGTTGAGGGTTGAGTTGAGTTAGATGTCACGTTAGGATGGATGACATTTTGTGGTAGTGGTTCTGTTTGGATGGATAAGGTGTTAGTTAAGACCTCTCCTGTTGACAATGTGACATTAAGATGAATGGTATTGACCTCATTTGGATAAAGTCCGGTTAAAATCAGTTGATGAGTTTGACGAGGCGCCGTTGTTTCATAACTAAACGAGGTTTCAGTAGTATGGCCGACGACTTCATAGCTAACAGTAGCCATTTCAGGTGTTTTAAACATGAGAAGATAAGATAAAGGAGAGTTATCATAAGGATCATGTAGTAAAAAAGGAGAGGATACCGTATACTCACCTTGTTCAAACGTCGTTAACCAATTTTGCTCTAATATTTGTTGTTTTGTAAAAATTGTTGGATTTGGGTTAATAATAGTAGTAGAAGGAGAGTGACACCCAAATAAAAGACTCATTAAAGATAAGGATAGCAGACGATAGATGATAGTTTTCATAAAAACCTCCTTAAAATCATTTCGTCTTATTGTACTATACAATGATAAAAAAATGAAGAAACGAACGCGAAGAAGTCGTTTCGTGTGGTTTTTTGTTGCATTTTATAAATGGGTTATTTTATAATAAAACATAGTGTTTACACCACGAGACTATAAAGAAAAGGACGTTAAATAATGATGAACAGCCAACCAATACAAGGATATTTATATGTGATTAATTATGCAGAAGGTGAAGAGTCTTTATGTAAGCTCGAAATGAAGGTTTTATTTGGTGAAGACTTAACTGATAAATATCTTTTTTCTAAAGTTGATATCGATCCTTCTCGTAGTGTATTTATTAAAGAGCGTTTAACGATTTTATATCGTCATGAAACATATGAGGGGCTTTATGAACAAGTCAAGGAACATCCATTAAGTTATGAGACGTTTAAATGTTTATTTTTACGTTTTAAAGGACAGACCATCGACTATAAGGAACGTTTAGACCGCCTTAAAAAAATTGGCTTTTTAATTGGTGGAGAAGCAGATATGTATCATCCTAAACAATTGTTAGGATTAACAGAATTAAATGGAGAATGGTTTTTTGGAACGTTAAAACCTAACTCGAATGAATGGGTTTTACATGAAAATAAACCTCACTCGTATTCATTTTCTTTAAGTGTTCGTGTGTCACGTGCGATTGCGAATTTAGCCGTCGGACGTGATTTCAGTAAACGAATCATTGACCCATGTTGTGGAGCAGGAACGGTCGTGCTTGAAGTTTTAACGATTGGTGGAACAATTGTCGGAAATGAACTGAATCCGAAAGTCGCTTTTAAAGCGGAAGAAAACTTAAAGCACTATGGATATGAAAATGTCGTTCAAGTCGGCGATATTCAAGACATTAAAGAACACTATGATTTGGCTATTATTGACTTGCCATATGGTCATTTTAATCCGATAGCGCCAGAAATTCAGCAAATGATTATGAATGAAGCGCGCCGAATTGCAGATGAACTGATTATTGTGACACAGGTTAAAATGGAAGAGCAACTGAAAGTAGCGGGATTTGAAATGATTGACCAATGTGAAGTCATTAAGGGGAAATTTGTTCGCTACATTACGAGATGCCGTTAATCAAAACGAAATGAAAACAACATGGAGTTACAACTAGGAGGACATTATGAAAAGTAAATCATTTAAAGACTCAATCGTTGTTGGGTTTGCTTTATTTGCGATGTTTTTTGGAGCAGGAAATTTAATTTTTCCGCCCTTTTTAGGAAATGCTGTAGGAGATCAGTTTTTCCCAGCGTTACTTGGATTTTTAATTACGGGAGTTGGACTTCCGTTACTTGGAATATTAGCATGTGCTCGAATTGATGGTTCATTTGAAAAGATGGCAGCACCTGTTGGAAAGGGGTTTGCACTGATTGCCACGTCTATTTTAATCTTAGCCATTGGTCCGGTCATTGCGATTCCTCGAACAGCCTCAACGACGTATGAGTTAGGAATTTCAACATTATTTCCTATGGCAACATCAGGAATAACAACGGTTATTTTCTTTGCTATTTGCTTATTTTTTGTTTTAAAACCTACTTCAATTGTTGATGCCATCGGAAAATTTTTGACACCGATTTTATTGATTGTATTAATTTCGATCGTCATTAAAGGAATTTTCGTGCCAATTGGTGAGATTGTTCCTGTTTCTTATGATGACGTCTTTGTTTCCGCATTTAAAGAAGGGTATCAAACCATGGATGCCATTGCAGCTGTTATTTTCGGATCGATTATCATTTCTTCGGTTCGATCAAAAGGTTACACGGATCGGAAACGTGCCTCTAAAGTGATTATGATGGCAGGGTTAGTGGCGATTGTTGGTTTAGCTATTATTTATGGTGGTTTGATGTATTTAGGAGCACAGACCTCAAGTCTTGAACAAGTCACTTTCACACGTTCTCAATTAGTAATGTATATTGTGAAAGAAGTATTTGGTCCATTAGGAACTGTTTTCTTAAGTATTTCAGCCACTGTTGCTTGTTTAACAACAGCGATTGCTTTATTAAGTGCTAGTGCTAAGTTTTATACGGATTTATTTAAGGGGCGTATTCCTTATGCAGTGAATGCGGTGATTTTGACGATCATCAGTGCTTTAATGGCGACGAATGATGTGGATTCAATTGTAGCATTAGCTGGACCTGTACTTGATTTAATTTATCCAGTTGTCATTGTTTTAATTACGTTGACATTAGCTTCAGCTTATGTAAAGTCTAATCATGTCATTCGATGGACAGTGTATGTCACGTTATTCATTAGCTTCATGACTACCATGGCTTCGATGTTTAATTTATCAATGCTTCGCCAAGTTCTTGCGTATTTACCATTACAAAGCTCAGGATTTGGATGGTTAATTCCAGCGATTTTAACGTTTATTATCGTAAGTGTTTTAACAAGATCAAACAAGTAATAAAAAAGTCCCTCTCGTCAAAAGCTTGACAGAGGGACTTTTATTTTTTATGCTAAAAGTATGCCAGTAAATGGAGGATTAAAAATGAAGCAAAAAATTAGATTTGGAGTTATAGGGACCAATGTGATTACCGAACAATTTATTAAAGCTGCTTCTAAGTGTGAGGCTTTTGAATTGAGTGCCATTTATTCAAGAACAAAAACACGCGGTGAAGCATTTGCTAAAACGTACGGTGTGAAACATGTGTTCACTGATTTAGAGGAACTGTTAACAAGTGATGTGGTTGATGCGATGTATATTGCCTCTCCTAATGCCTTGCATGCTGATCAAGCCATTTTGTGTTTAAATTATAAAAAACACGTGTTATGTGAAAAACCACTAGCTTCAAATATTAAAGAAGTTGAGGCAATGATTGAAGCTGCAAAAGCGAATCAGGTTGTATTAATGGAGGCGATGAAAACAACATTGTTTCCTAATTTTAAAGTGATTAAAGAAAACTTACATAAGATAGGAACGGTCCGTCGTTATTTCTCAAGTTTTTGTCAATATTCGTCACGCTATGACGCGTATAAAGCAGGAACAGTGCTAAATGCCTTTAATAAAGAGTTATCCAATGGAGCTTTAGTTGATATAGGAGTTTACACGATTGCTCCAATGATTTCACTTTTTGGCATGCCAGACGAGATTAAGGCAAGTGCTTATTTATTAGAGTCTGGAGTAGATGGTGAAGGAACGGTTGTTTTTAAATATCCTGAGATGGAGGCTACCGTGATGTATTCTAAAATTTCTAACTCTTATTTACCATCAGAAATTCAAGGAGAAGAAGGCAGTCTATTAATGAATCGAATTAATCAACTAGATACAGTAACCATCCGCTATCGAAATGGGAGTGTTGAAGAGATTGCAATCGAGCAAGATGAAGACAATATGATTTATGAAGTTCAAGAGTTTATTGACTTAATCTTAAAGGATCAAAAAGAATCGCAGATTAATTCTTATCAATTCTCACATGATGTGATGACGGTTTTAGATGAGGTTCGTCGTCAAATCGGTTTAGTTTATCCTGCAGATTTAAAGGATATGGATAAAGCATGAGATTTTTAAAAGAACATCCATTATTAAGTCAAATTCATCCGACACATCTAGATGAATTACAACGTGTGAGTCAGGAAGTGACTTTAAAAAAAGGTGAGTTTTTATTTCATCAAGAGGATGTCGCTCACTTCATTTATTTTGTAAAAACAGGAACGGTTAAAATTTTAAAAACATCCTCACTTGGACAAGAGAAAATTTTTTCTTTATATCAAAAAAATCAATTTATTGCGTTAAGTACGTTGTTTAATCCCCCTTACTTTTATCCAGCCACAGCAGTTGCTGTTGAGGTCACAGAAGTGATTAAAATTCCTCGTCAAGTTTTAGAAGCAGGGATTTTATCAACGGAAGCTGCTACAAGAGAGTGGTTTAAACATCTCAACCGACGTTTAGAAGGCGTTCAGCAGATGTTAACCGATCAAGTGTTTATTGATGCGAAAGATCGTTTTAAAAAGTGGCTTCAGCGGTTTGCTCGTTTAGAAAAAAACACGACCTCATCAGTTGTTTTGATGACCATTCCGGTTACTAAACAAGAAATTGCTGATCTTTTAAGTATTCGTCGAGAAACATTTAGTCGTCTTTTGTCTGATTTAAAGGACGAAGGGGTGTGCGAAGTGAAGGGAAAAACATTTAAAGTGAATAGAGAATGGTTAGAAAAGTAGCATGATTTTTGCTACTTTTTTTATGTAGATGTGACGTACCTCACATTTTTTCAAAAAAATTGACGATATAATGAATAAGCAAAATCAACAACGAGGTGAGAGTTATGGAAATGAACTGTAATCAATGTCAAGAAGCAGCAAAAGGAATTGGCTGCACTGTATTTGGAGTTTGCGGGAAAACTCCTGAGTTAAGTGCATTAATGGATACATTTATTTACTCATTAATTGGATTATCGTCATTAGCGCTTGAAGCGAAAAAAGCGAATATTGACACAGAAGTGTTAGATTTATTTGTGATCGAGGGATTATTTGCAACGATTACAAATGCTAACTTTGATGAAGATGAATTTGTTTCTCGTATTTTAAAAAGTATCGAGTATCGTGAGGCTTATAAAACGTTATTGCAACAAGAAGGAATCGTATTAGAAAACAAAGTGATTTACGAACTTGAATTAACAACAAAAGAAGAAATGATTCAAAAAGCATTAAGTCTTGCGATTCATCAAACAGAAGATGAAGATATACGTTCAATTCGTGAACTGATGTTATTTGGATTAAAAGGATTAGCCGCCTACTTATCTCATGCTGAAAAATTAAATTATAAAAATGAAGCGTTATTTGAAGCCATGCATCAGTTTATGGCTGCCTTAGTTAATGATTCATTAACGCTTGAAGATTATGTTCCAATGACGTTAGCGCTTGGAGACGTTGGGGTACAAGCGATGGCATTATTAGACGAAGCGAATACACAAACGTTTGGAAATCCAGAAATTTCAACGGTTGAGATTGGTGTGGGAACTCGACCAGGAATTTTAATCACAGGTCATGATTTACACGACTTAAAACAATTATTAGAGCAAACAAAAGATCAAGGGATTGATATTTATACACACAGTGAAATGTTAGCTGCTCACTATTATCCAGAGTTAAAAAAATATGAGCATTTAAAAGGAAACTACGGAAATGCGTGGCATTTACAAACGAAAGAATTTGAAACATTTAATGGTCCGATTATCTTTACGACAAACTGTTTAGTTCCACCACGCCAAAATGCAACGTATGTCGATCGTGTTTATACAACAGGAAATACAGGATATAAAGATTTTAAAGTCATTCCTGTTTTAGAGGATGGATCAAAAGATTTCTCACAAGTGATCGAGCAGGCGAAAACATGCCAAGCTCCGCAAGCGATTGAACAAGGTCAATTAGTGGGTGGATTTGCACATCATCAAGTCTTAAGCTTAGCGGATTCTATCATTGAAGCTGTTAAAGGTGGAGCCATAAAACACTTTGTTGTGATGGCAGGATGTGATGGACGTCATAAAGAACGTCAATACTATACGGACTTTGCACAAGCTTTACCAGAAGATTCGGTTATTTTAACGGCAGGTTGTGCAAAATATCGTTATAATAAATTACAATTAGGTGATATTAACGGAATTCCACGTCTGTTAGATGCCGGACAATGTAATGATTCTTATTCATTAGCTGTTATTGCCTTAAAATTAAAAGAAGCGTTTGGATTAGATGACATTAATGATTTACCAATTATTTATAACATCGCTTGGTATGAGCAAAAAGCAGTCATTGTTTTATTAGCTTTATTATCACTTGGTGTGAAAAAAATTCACTTAGGTCCAACGTTACCTGCCTTTTTATCACCAAACATTGTTAATTTCTTAGTGGAAACTTTTGAAATTGGTGGAATCTCAAGTGTAGATGAAGATTTAAAAAAGTTTTTATTAACAAATGAATAACATGCAAAAACCTGAAGTTATCACTTCAGGTTTTTTTATGATTATCCGAGTTGATCGGCCACTAAAATCGCGTGATAGACCTCCTCAGCCGTCACGTTAAAAGGTAAATGATGAATCGTTTCATGAGGTAAACAACTAGCCGTTGCAACGTTCATTAGTTGCTCTTTGGTTGGATGCGAGATCCCTAAGGCATTTAAAGAGGTTGGAAGGCCAACTGAACGACAGAAATTTAATACTGCCTCAATTTCTTTTTGAGGTGCTTTTTCAAGAATGAGTTGAACAAGCGTTGAAAAGGCTACTTTTTCTCCATGATACATACCTTGGCATTCTTTTAAGCGAGACAGTCCGTTGTGAATGGCGTGAGCTGCTGCTAAACCTCCACTTTCAAACCCAAGACCACTTAAGTACGTATTCACCTCAATAATATTTTCTAGTGCTTGAGTGGGGACTTTTTGATCACTTGCTTGTTTAGCGTGTAGTCCATCACTTAGCAAGGTTTCATAACAGTGTTTGGCAAGGTGTAAAGCAGTGAGTGAACAAACACCGCCTGACGTGGTTGTAGCTTTTGAGTGATAACAAGCACGTGTTTCAAAATAAGTAGCTAACGCATCGCCCATTCCTGCAACAAGCGACCGGGTAGGTGCTTTAACAATGACATTTGAATCGACAATGACGATATTAGGATTTTGATCTAAGTATAAATATCGGTCAAATAATCCATCCGAGGTATAAAGAACAGAAATGGCGCTACATGGGGCATTGGTTGAGGCAAGGGTTGGAATAATGATGACCGGTTTCTTAGAAAAGTGAGCGACTGCTTTGGCTGTATCTAATGTTTTTCCACCCCCAATGCCAATCACCACGTTGGCATTAGAATGTTCTATCTTTTGTTGAAGTCTTTGAATTTCATCTAAACAACATTCTCCACGAAAGGCTTCCATAATCAGTGGAATTTGATGGTTTTTAAAACTACTTTCAATCGTCTTTGCATCGTTTGCTAAAATGAAGGGATCAACAATGGCATAAGCTTCGTTGATCGTTAAGCTAAGTGTATAGTCGCAAATATGTGCCAGTTCGTTTGGCCCTTGAATATATTTTGTTGGTGAACAAATGATTCGTTTCATTCGTAAGATTCCCCCTAGTTTGTTAGGCATTATAATGACGCTAATTTCATCATACGCTTAATGAAACAAAAAAACGATAGAAGTTCGACGAAGATTAAAAATAGAGATGATTGACTTAAAAAGATAATCGAAGGAGAGGTGGGATGTCATTGATTGATGAGTATAAAAAAAGTCTATTCGTTAATGAAATAGACTTTTTATGAAGATTTTAAGCGCACATTTCCGTTTTCGGTCGTAATTCGTAAGCTAATCCGCTTTTGTTCATCTGCAAATTGAATGGTTGCAATTTCACCCTCTAAATTAATAATTTCACCGTCTCCAAATCGTAAATGATGAATGAACGTTCCGATTTGATAAGGACTTAAATCAACAGAAGCCGTTAGAGCTAATGATTTAAGTTCAGAAATTGAACGTCCACTTGTTGTTTTTTTGACACGAGATGAGGAGTCATTTGATTGAGGGTCTAAAATTTGATGAATATCTTTAACAAAGATTGATCGGTTGAATAATAAGTTATGCTTATTAGCGACACTGATGATTTCAAGCCTTGTTCGAGCTCGCGTCATAGCAACATAAAAGAGGCGTCGTTCTTCTTCAAATTCTTCATCTTCTTGTAAGAGATGATAACTTAAAGCGTTAGATGTTGGTGTGATTCCATCCATACAATCAATTAAAAAGACGGTATCAAATTCTAAACCTTTAGAGGCGTGAAAGGTGAGTAAGTGAATGGCAGGTGTTTGTTGTAATGAACTTTGCTGGCTAATGTCCTGTAAGTGAGTGAGGCGATGTAGGAAGTCATCGACATGATTTGTTTCTTTAGCAATACTTTTTAGTGTTTCAACGACAGCTAGTCCTTGAGTATAAAGACGCTCCTGATCTTCTTTAATGAATCCTCGTTTAATCAAATAACTTTCATAATCAAGCGTGTCTAAAATATAGTGAATGGCACGACGAGGCGGCATTTCTTTTAGTTTAGGAAGATTAAGTTTAAATTGTCGGATTTTATCTCGTTGAAACGCAGTCTTAAAGGCAACTTGACGGGTTAAGTAATCGAGATAGTCACTTTCAGTTTGTGAAAGTGTTTGCCCGATAACAGAAGCTGATAGGTATAAGATTTTTGCAATACGCTTAAAAGCTTCTGTTTGTCTTGGATTTTTAGCGAGTTCAAAAAAAGAAACGACATCTTTGACAATAGGGTGTGAAAAAAATGAAAGCTTTCCTTCTTGAAGTTTAAAGGGAAGTTGATGACGCTCAAAGGCTTCAATTAAAGTGATAGCTGATACGTTTTGACGATATAAAATAGCGACTTCATCTAAGTTTTCGATTGTTTTTAATTCATTAATTAAGTAAGCCAACTGTTCTTTTTCGGTTTGAAAATGATGAAGCGTTGGTTCGAGTTGAGGGGGATTAGGCGTTTGAATCTCTTTTTTATATCGATGTTTATTTTGCTTAATAAATGTTGAAGATAACTGAACAATATTTTGACTTGAACGGAAATTTTCATTTAAATAAATAAACTTAGCGTGTTCAAACGTTTGTTTAAACTCTAGTAACTGTTTTGGACAAGCCCCCCGAAAGGCGTAAATACTTTGATCATCGTCGCCCACTAAAAATAAATTGTTGTTAGGTTTAGCAATTAATTTAATGAGTTCGTATTGAATTTTAGACGTATCTTGTGCTTCATCAATTTGAATGTGAGTGTAACGTTGTTGGTAAAATGAACATAAGAAGTCATGATGTTTTAAAATTTGATAAGCTGTCGTTAATAAGTCGTCGTAATCAAGAAGATAATGATTCTCCTTTTTTTGTTCGTAGGCTTTATAAACTTCAATAAATAATTCTACTTCATTTTCAACATATTTTTTAATTTCTTTTGGTTGTTGAGGAGAAATCATTAAATTTTTTAGTAAGCTGATTTGTCCTGTGAGTGTTTCGTATTCATCATCACTTAAATAGCGTTCCGTTTTTTCAAGATAAATAGACGAGAGAAGTTGGCGTTTACTTTGTGTTTGATTAGTTTGTGTATCAATAAATTCATAACGAGTGCCACTCAGTTGTTCAAAATGTCGAATGACATGGAAGGCGAAGCTATGAATCGTTGCAAATTTGACGTGAGAAGCTAGTGAGGGAAACAACGTTTTGAATCGATCGTTCATGTCTTTGGCAGAGGCCTTTGAGAAGGTAAGAGCTAAAATTTGATGAGGAGGCACTTTCCCTTTGACAATCAAATTGGCTAAGCGAATGACGGTTACCGTCGTTTTCCCGCTTCCAGGACAGCTAATGACACACGTCGGGCCATGTAAAGCTTCAACGGCCATTTTTTGTGACGGCGTCAGCGTCATTTGAAAATGGTCATATAAATATGAGTCCAGTTCATCTTTCATAAGAGATCCTCCTTTAAGTGGGTTAACTGTCTTCATTATACAAGAAGTTTCAGGATTTGACTAATGACTTTGATGAGGTCATTTTTTATTTTCATCAAATACATTCGAGATAGAAGACGAGCTGATTGTTTATAAAAGCTAACAACATTCATGTACAGAAAGAGGTTCACATGATGGGGAAGAGTAATATGATAAAGTAGGAAAGAAGGTGACGAGTTGGCTTTTTGGGATGATTTTCAAAAAACGATGTCGAAAACAGCAGCAGTAGGAATGAAGCAGACAAGTAAATGGGTTGAAATCGGGAAATTAACGGTATCGCTTAATGCAGCGAAACTTGAATTGAATGAATTATTTGAACAAATTGGAGAATATATTTACGTCAATAAAATAAATGAAATTAATCAATCAGAAGCGGTTCAAGAGTTATTTCATCAGGTTTCACTCCAAAAGGGAAAAATAAAAAAAATCGAACGAGAGATTAATCAAATTAAACAAATTAGATCATGTGAAAGTTGTGGTGCTGAACTGGATGATGAGGTTAAATATTGTCCTTATTGTCGAGCGCCCCAATCGAATCGAATTGATTGGCAGATTTAAGTGTTAGATCCTCCTAAAGTCGCGAGACATTGGTAGGGTCTTTTCTTTTGTTGAATAATGACAAAAATTGTCGGAATAAAGTATAATAGACTTATTAGTCAGGATAAATTTAACAAAAGAAGGAGCTAACAACATGATTATTAGTTTAACGTTAGTCATTTTAATTTTAGCAGGATACTTCATAAAGAAAAATTATGATATTAAGTGGATTATGTTTGGAAGCGGGATGGCGTTAATGGGAAGTGCTAGTTTGCTTCAGCGTCCGTTACTACCAGAAGAAACTAGTAGTGGGATAGCCTGTTTTGATCTATTCACGCTCATTGGAACGCAATTTACGAAGCAATTAACAGGAGCCGGTTTTATTCTCATGATTTTATTTGGATATACGGCGTATATGAAATGTATTGGAGCGAATCAAATGACGGTTCAAGTCATGAGTCGACCATTATTAAACTTAAAGCATAAAGGGTTATTAATTCCGATCTTTTATGTGATTGGAAATATATTAGGTTTAATGATTCCAAGCGCATCCAGTTTATCCGTTCTTTTAATGTCTACCGCTTATCCCATTTTAGTATCAGCTGGCATTTCACCTCTTGCTATAGGGGCGGTGATTGCGATGTCAGCAACGATTGCTCCAACGCCACTTGGAGCTGATAATTTATTAGCATCTGAGGCTTTACAGATGAGCGTAGGTGAGTATGTCTTTAGTTATCACGCAAAAATCTCAATTCCAATTATTTTGATTTTATCGATTGTTCATTTAGTTTGGCAAAGCTATGCGGATTCAAAAGAAAAAGAACAAAATAAAGAGATTTTAATGATAGAAGAGGTTCATTCAATCAATCGTCCGATTTTTTATGCAATGTTACCAATGTTACCGTTACTTTTAATGTTTATTTTTAATGTGTTATTAAAAAACGATAAAATCGGAATGATTGAGGTGACGCTTTGTTCATTTTTAATCAGTCTATTTTGTGAGATGATTCGTTTGAAATCAATGCATAAGGCATTAGAATCGGTTCAAATCTTTTTTGATGGTATGGGAACTGGTTTTACAACGGTCGTCATTCAAGTCGTGGCGGCACTAACCTTTGTTGAAGGTTTAAAAAGTATTGGAATCATCGATTTGCTTACTGATTATATGACTCAAATAAGTGGGGCTGGCATCGTTTTAACGCTTTGTTTTTGTTTATTAGCGCTTAGTGTCGGTTTGTTAAGTGGAAGTGGTCTCGCCCTCTTTTATGCTTGTGTAGAATTAATGCCAACTTTTGCGGCTTCAGCTGGAATGAATCCTGTTTTGTTAGCTATTCCGATGCAGTTTGTTTCTCATTTAGTCAAAAGCATCTCTCCAGTGGCCCCAACTGTTATTATTATTTCATCGATGATGAAGGTCTCTCCTTTACGGTTAATTAAGCGAACGATTGTTCCGGTGTCAGTAGGAATGATTTTATCCATTATTTTGTCTTTTGTGATGTTATCGTAACTGTCAACCATAAATCATTTTATACGTCAGTAGCAGATTTCCTCGCCCTTCATATAATGCATTAAAGATGTGAGTGAAGGTGTTCGTGATTGAGGGGGGAAATCAGATGATAAGAATTAACCGAACCTTTTTATTGATCTACAATTTATTAATCGGATTAGGATTTTTATTACGTTATATCACGGTTGGTCCAGTTTTATTTGGGCAAGTTTTTGGCTATTGGTTACTTTTAGGTCTTGTCGTGATTTTTATCGGATTACTCGATTATTTAACCTATTGGCATCCAACACCAGTTGAAATTGTTGCTTATCATGTCAATTTAATTATGCGTCATCGGGTAAATGATCAGACAGATGTTGAATATGATGATAAGAATAAGCGATATCTTTCTGAGCGATTTATTGAAAGTTTTAATTATCAATTTTTTTATTATGATGATTGTTGTGCGAAAACGAATCAATATCGTCGAATGAAAATTAAACTGGCTATTTCAGAAGAATCGTTTAATAAAACATCCATCATTATCAAAACCATGGATGAACAATATATTCAGTTCAAGATGATTAAAGACACTGATTATGCCCCATTAGCTTTTTTATATGAATGGGAAATTGATGACATTGAATATAGTGATCAAACGACGTTTGAGCGAATGGTCAGAGGTTATTAGAGAAGTGAAATTTATTTCACTTCTTTTCTTTTTGGTTATGATTTAAATTATCATTAAGATGTAATGAAGGGATTGTAGGAGGGAGTTGATCGAAGAAATATTGTCAGTAGAAACTGTCACCCACTCACATGAAATGACAATCCTCTTTATTTTTGAACAAAAAACATGAAGAATGAATATAACCGTTAATGATTGGTAAAATAATACAAGTAGTTAAAGGGAGGCATCTTCATGAGGTTTAGTCTAATTTATTTAATGAACCTTTTTGGGTGGCATAATCATCCCAACGAGTTTTTTAACAATCCTTTAGTTATGTTCCTCTATTTAAAAAAAGATAAATTAAGTTGGAATGGTTGGATGATTATTGGTTTTATCTTAGTTCTTTTAATTTGGTATGAATCTGGTCGAAATCAAAAGTTAAACGAAATTAAAAATCGTTTTAGCTTCAGTCATCACCAGTCTTTATATCAAGCGTCCTTACCGCCTAATGTTTACAAAGTCAGTGACTTAAACTGTCTTAATCAACAGATTAATCATTTGTTATTTACTGATTGTGTAATTTATCTCATTCAATCGCTTCATTTAAAAGGGCAGTTAGTAGGAAATACGAAAAATTGGTTGCTAGAAATTCATCAATTTTCAACAATCAAGATGATTAACAATCCGATCAAACTTTTAAATGCGAAACAATTAGTCATGAAAGAGTTGATGCAACTGTATGACATTCAATTGCCTACTCAAAGTTATTACGTTTACGATGAACAGAAGTTGAATGTGCAACTAATAGATGAGTTAAAGGAATCAAGATTTATTAAAAAGCAATCGTTTAAAACATTTTTAAAGAAACTGTCGAGTTCGGCCAGTGAGAGTCATGATCAAGAAGAGGTGCTTGAACAAATTCTTTATTTTATTATTTCAATGCGTTATCTCGAGTATTTAAAAGGATTTTATCATGGGCTTAGTCTAGTGAATAAAGTTGAATTAGTATCCTTTTTATCCTCAGATTCTAAACAGCTACTTTCTTTTTTTATGAGTTCATCAACTATGACAGTAAGTAATATCCATCAGTTTAAGCACAATTATTTAACTAAACAAGCTAAAAGTTTAAAAGTGCTTCAAACCAAATTATTTCACGAATTAAGTGAATGGGTATTAAATCATCCGATGCTTGAGTTTATGACATTTAATGAAGAGATGATGATTGTTTTAGAAGGGTTTGAATGTCAAAGAGTGACACCTTCTGAAATTTTTGCGTAATCATGTGTTGATTTTCAAGGAAGTAAGACCTTGCTTCAGTCAACACATTCAACATTTTAAGGACTTAAAGGTTAGAAGAGGGGGATCACTAACGCATTTGTTTTTAAATCTATCTATTTCAAGTTTCGCCTAAATAGATTCATCATATAGTAAATTAGATAGATAAAGTGAGGGGATACAATGGAATACGGAATTAGTGGTTATCAAACGGATTATCGCTTTGAGAAAAAGACAGTGGTAGAGCTTGATAGTCAGCTAGCATATTTAACCGAAGATACGGTCTTAGATAAAGTCTACTTACTAGGAACTAAACAAGGTGATCACTTAATTTATACTGAGATTACACTTGTCATTGAAAATGGAAAAACGGGAGATAGACAATTCTATCCTATTCCTACTTCAAGTGGAATGGGTGGAGGTTTAGATATTGGAGACTTTAATCATGATAAACAACAAGACATTGGCGTTTATATTTTAAGTGGTGGAACGGGAAATCAAGTGGATTACTACTTGTTCTTTAATGAAGAAAGAAAGGTTCAACTTGGATTTAGTAATCGCCTATTTGAAGAAGGCTTAGAGTATAAAGTCACCTACTTGCCTTATTATCAAGTGGAGGTTAAGAACTTAAAAACAGATGAGGAAACCATCCTTAATCTGACGAATAAAAGCGCCGATTACTTAGCGGCCATTTATGATGATAGAGGTCAGTTAAAGCAATCGTTAAATGGGGTGGTAGCACGGGTAAGTGATTCAAACTCCATTAATAGTAAAGTGCACGATGAAGGTCATGACTTAATTTTAACTCAAAGAATTTTAGGTCGTTCTCATAATGATACACTAGGATATGTGCAGTCATACATTAGCTTTGATGATGGGAATTATTACGTCTATCGATCATTAATCTCTCAATAACAGGAGATTTAACTAAAAAGCATGACTAAAAGTCAAAAAAAATCAAATACTAAAGCTAGAAATTGTAAGTTGGAGTGATAATGATGACAATTGAAGCTTTTGTATTTGGTGCTATCTTTGAGATGTGTATCACTTATTTAATCTTATGTGAGTTATTCTTTTAAAAAACATCATCTCTCATTAGGAGATGATGTTTTTTTATGAGAAACGATACATTTAACAAAAGAACTATGACGATGACTGCACGAAAAAAATATAAAAAAAGAAGCTACTAAAATAGTAGCTTCCTTATAAGTGACAGTATGGTGGAGTAAAATGTGTGGGTATGAGTGGTAAGACGTCGTGTTTGTTTAATAAAGTGATAAAAGGATCGGGTATTATGATAAGTTTAAGTGAAAAGAA
>artificially_reared_2__coassemble_670_pt1 | contig 16120 bp, 14 predicted proteins | sample artificially_reared_2__metabat2_low_PE_015 | metagenome-assembled genome bin artificially_reared_2 | reverse complement strand
AGAAAAAGGAGCCTATTATTTTATAAATAATAAGCTCCTTTTTCAGTGGCCTCATAAAAGTTACTAAGTCTTTATGAGATGAATATTAATTAACGAATGAGAGGTTAATTTAATTAAGCATTTTGTTTTGCTTTATAGTCTTCTAATGCTTGAATAGCTAAAATATATCCAAATTCACCAAATCCACATAATTGTCCAATACATGCTGGAGCTGTTACTGATTTATGACGGAACTCTTCACGTGCATGAACATTTGAAATATGAACTTCAACTGTTGGAACTCCTGCAGCAGCCTTAATTGCATCATGGATCGCATAGCTGTAATGAGTGTGTGCTCCTGGATTAATGATCACTCCATCATAGTTTTCAAAGTATGCTTTTTGGAACCACTCAATAATTTGTCCTTCATAGTTACTTTGAAGAACTTCAATTTCATGCCCGCGTTTTGTTCCTTCTTCTTTAATATATTCTACGATATCAGCATAGTTTCGGCTTCCGTAAATTCCTTTTTCACGAATTCCAACCATGTTTAAGTTTGGACCATTTAATACTAAGATTTTCATCGTATTCGTCTCCTCTTATTTTAAATTTAAAACTTCTTTGATGTGATCGATTGGCATCTCTTGTCCTGTCCATAATTTGAAAGCAGCTGCTCCTTGGAATAACATCATTCCTAATCCGTTTAATGTCGGACAACCAACGCTTTCTGCTAATTCTAATAAAGCTGTTTTAGCTGGGCTGTAAACAACATCACAAACGATTAATTCAGGACGTAACATTGAAGCATCTTTAATGTATGTTTGACCTTCTAATGGTTTCATACCTACACCTGTTGCATTAATGAACATGTAGCTATCTGCCATTTGTTTACGTAATTCTTCTGTATCAGCTAAATCGTATAATGTTGCTTTACAGTTCGTTTTTTCATTGATATCTTTAACTGTTTGTTTAGCACGTTCAAAACAAGCATCTTGAATATTAAAAATAGCTAACTCTGCTACTCCATCTAATGCTGCTTGAATTTGAATCGCTGTTCCAGCACCACCGCAACCAACGATTGTTACTTTTTTACCGATTGGATCAAATCCTGCATCTGCAACAGATGTCATGAATCCAACACCATCTGTAATGTGTCCTGTTAAAACACCATTATCATTTACAATGGTATTAACCGCACCGCAAAGTTCTGCTGCTGGTGATAATTTATCTAAATATTTGTGAACAACTGTTTTGTTTGGCATTGAAACGTTGCATCCGCGTACGTTCATTGCACGGAATCCTTTAATTGTATCTTCTAATTGCTCATTACCTACTTCAAACGCTAAATAAGCATAATCTAATCCTAATTTAGCAAATGCCGCATTGTGCATTTTAGGTGAACTACTATGTCGAATAGGTGTTGCAATTAACCCAATTAATTCTGTATGACCTGTAATACGTGGTTCCATTTCCTTCACTCCTCAAATTGACTTTGTTAATAATTTCATTATAAAACCGATTATTTAATTAATCTAGTAGACATTTTCGTGTTTATTAATAGAAATCATCTATAGATTAATCATTTTTTCACAAAAAATCGATCCTCGATTTTCTTATATATAGAAAGTCTAAATTCATTTTAAATCAAGTAAGTGAATCAACTGTTTTATCACCCATAATTTCACTATTGACATCTTCAAGATGTAAGGGTATAGTAATTAACTATCTAAATACATTTTTTTTCACAAACTTCTATTCCGATCTTAAAGTCAAGGACATATAGAGTATTTAGAAAGTAGAAAAATAAGATTATTTAATGGTAGAAATACCGATTAACACGAGGAGAAAGAACATGAGAGCAAAGAATCATACTAAAAAAACTCATCATTTAGCCATCAAAATGACAGCTGCCTTAGTCATGGGATTAATTGCTGGTATTGGATTTTTGTTTTTAAGAGAAAAGCTACTTTTATCTAACCAAGAAGGCATTTGGAATATGATTTATCAACTGTTATTTGAAGATATTAGTACAGAAGCAGGAAGTGATGCGTTCGGTTTATTTTATATCATTGGTCAACTCTTTTTGAATGCGATGCAACTGATTATTATTCCAATGGTTTTTACTTCGATTGCATTAGCGATGTGCCGAATTTCTGATACAAAAAAACTAGGACGTATTGCCTATAAAACCGTTTTAGGATTTTTATTTACTTCAATTGCTGCTTTGATTTGCGCTGGTTTAGTTGGATTAATAGCTAATCATCTTGGTTGGTTCACATCAACAGCTATTGGTGATGTGACAACTCAATCTGGAAGTACTGGAACTAACCCCCTACTGATCATCTTAAACGCTGTTCCAAATAATATTACTTCTGTTTTATCAAGTAATGGGAATGTTTTAGCAGTTGTCTTTTTAGCCGTTGTGACGGGACTATGCTTTAATCATTTAGGAGATCAAATTAAAGTTTTTAAAAGGTTATTAGAAGAAGTTAATCAAATGGTCACTGTCTTTTTAACTTTTTTAATTACTAAGTTTGGTCCATTAGCTGTTTTTGTGCTTATTACACGTACCTTTGCTATTTATGGTATTGAGCATTTAAAACCTGCTTTAGCCTATATGGGGACTGTCTTTTTAGTAAGCCTCCCATTTTTAATCTTTGGTTATTCTATTTATATCTTTTTATTTACTCGTTTAAATCCTATTTATTTCATTAAAAAGATGGGAAAGGTTGCTTTATTTGCTTTCTCAATGAATTCATCGGCATCTACCTTACCGTTAAATCAACAAACGGTGACAAAAGAACTTGGGGTATCAGATGAATTAACGTCATTTATCCTACCTTTAGGTATGACGATTAATATGAATGGTACAGCTATTTATCAGATCATTGCCACTATCTTCATTGCTTCAAGTGCAGGGTATGAAGTAACATTAGGAAGTATTCTTATGATTTCAGTGTTGGCCTTAATTTCATCCGTCGGAACTCCTGCCGCTCCTGGTTCAGGAACGGTCATCTTATTTACTATTTTAACAGCAATGGGTTACTCGAATGAAATGACAATTCTAACGTATTCCTTAATTTTAGCGATTAATCGCCCAATCGAAATGGTGACTACCTCACTTAATGTAGTGGGTGATGCCGCAACAGCCGTAGTCGTTGCTAAATCAGAAGGATGCTTAGACGAATCAATCTACTACACTGAATCTGAAAAACTATCTATTAATTAATAAAAGAGGTCTTTAATTAGACCTCTTTTTTGATTCTCATTAAACTCATTAATTTTCATTGTTATACTTCATAAATCATTGTAATTGTAATAACTTATTACTTGTACTCCTTGTAAACTTTAATCACAGAACTGATTTCATTCTAATTCTCAACGTACAAAAAGTGACATTTTTCACTCTTTTTTTCAAAAATACTTGACTCATCTTCAAGAACAATGTATATTTAATCACTAGTAGGAACCCTTTAAGATTGCTCATGAGAAGTAATTAAGGAAAAATATAGTCGTTATATCATACTAATCGATCAACCAAAACATCGCTTAGTAATATTGCTGTATTCATTTATGCCTTAAGTTCGTGAAATCAATGGGACTTAAGGCTTTTTTTTCATCTTATACAAGTTGTTTCATAAGATGAGGTGATTGGGTCCTAACATCTATGAAAAGAGGAGAGACTTACTCAATGACTAAAAAACAAAATAACAATCGTTTAGCCATTCATATGGTAATTGCACTTATTGGTGGTTTAGTAACAGGATCATTATTCTTACTATTACGTGAAAATTTATTAACGTCAGGGAATACGGATCTTTGGGCAACGATCAATAAAATCTTATTTCAAGATATCAGTGCCGAAGGAGCTCAAGATGCAATAGGAATCTTTTATATCTTAGGACAATTATTCTTAAACTCAATGCAGTTAGTTATTGTTCCAATGGTATTTACTTCAATCGCTTTAGCGATGTGTCGTATCTCTGATACTAAAACATTAGGACGATTATCATATAAAACAATTGGTGGATTTTTAGGAACATCATTTTTCGCTTTAATTCTAGCTGGAATCGTTGGGTTATTTGCTAATAAAATGGGATTATTCAATGTTAATATTAATAACATTACAGCACAAACGGGTTCAACAGGTTCAAATCCATTATTAATCTTTGTCAATGCGATCCCTAATAACATTACATCTGTTTTTTCAACAAATGGAAGTATCTTATCTATTGTCTTTTTAGCCGTTGTTACAGGACTATCAATTAACCATTTAGGAAAAGAAATTTTAGTTTTAAAAAAGCTACTAGAAGATATTAATAAAATTATCACTGTCTTTTTAACATTCTTAATTACTAAATTCGGACCATTCGCTATTTTTATTTTATTAACTCGTACATTTGCTATCTATGGTGTTGAACATTTAAAACCTGCGTTAGCTTATGTAATTACTGTCGTTATCACGTTATTAGTATTCTTAATCTTTGGATATGCCTTATTTATTTTTGTAACAACACGTTTAAATCCAATGCCGTTTGTTAAGAAAATTGGAAAAGTTGCCATGTTTGGATTCTCAACGTCTTCTTCCGCAGCAACATTACCGTTAAATACTAAAACAACTGTTGATGAGCTAGGGGTTAATAATGAGATTGCCTCATTTATTTTACCTCTTGGTATGACGATCAATATGAACGGAACAGCTATTATGCAAGTGATTGCCGCTATTTTCATTGCCTCAAGTGCCGGATATGACGTCACATTTGGAAGTATTTCATTAATTGCTATTTTAGCTTTAATTGCTTCAATCGGAACGCCAGCTGCACCTGGTGCTGGAGCTGTCATCTTATTTACTGTGTTATCTGGTATGGGGTATCAAAATGATGCAGCCGTTCTTGCATACTCGTTAATTTTAGCTATTAACCGTCCAGTTGAAATGTTAGTCACAGCATTAAACGTAGTTGGAGACTCTGCAACAGCTGTTGTTGTAGCTAAATCAGAAAATTGCTTAGATGAACAAGTTTATTTCCAAGAAACAAAATAATCTTTATTAGACACTCAATCAGAGTGTCTTTTTTTATTCAACCGTTTCATTCATTGATTAACTGTTTGTCACAATAAATTAAATAAAAAGCGTAAAACTTAAGGTTCTACGCTTTTTTACTTCGCCACTCTTCTAATAAGATAACTGCATCTTCGACATATGAAGTACACAGCTTTTCATAACGTTGATGGTGTTTACAATTTAACAATTGATCACACATAAGAGAACTGTTTTTTACTTCAAATGTTTTTGCCAAATCATGAATACTTTGATAGCATGACTTTCTTGAATCATTTTGTATCGTATCACCGTCTGATGAAAAATAACTAGCTACCATAAACATAGCAGTCACAGCACCACAAGTATGACGTAAGCCCCCCATACCACTTCCAAACCCCTCTGCTATTTTGAAAGCTTGTCTTTCCTCTAGTCCGATTAAATCATGATACGCACACAATACCGCTTGAGAGCAGTTATAACCCTTTTGATGATTATTAATGGCTCGTTTAATTCGCTTTTCCATAATCTTAATCTCCTAACTGTATCAAACCAAATAAGTACTCTATAGCTGGGGTGTCCTCGTTCCAAGACCGTCTAACGTTCACCCATTATTTTTAAAAAATATGAATCTAGACTTCTCTATTTTATCATAAACCAATTTTATTAACTTTATTTTTCGTTTAAAATAACCTACATACAATAGAGTTTATAATTGTTTTTCTCCTATAAACGGAATTGAAACATAGATGTGATCTTTAAAGAACTAGTTAAGTTTGATTTTTCTTAGAAACTAACTAACAGGGCATAATAAAAAACTACCTGTTTAACAGGTAGTTTTTGTTTAGTGTGTGTGATTATTGCGCTAATTCTAACGCTGCATTATAATCTGTTAATGCTTTTTCAGCAGCTTCTTCTGGAGTTGATAATCCTTCCCATACTGAACGATACATTGTTTCAGCTGCTCCCCAGTAGCTAGACATTTCAGGTAAAACTGGCATTGCTTGTGTGAATTGTGCTTGTTCTAAAATACCTAATACATAAGGATCTTCATTAATTCCCTCAATAACTGTTGCATCTTTTAATGCCGGAATTGATCCTTTAACATCATACATTACTTTTAATCCTTCTTCAGATCCTAAAAATTCTAATACTTGTTTAGCTTCTTGTGGATGCTCTGTGTAGGCGCTAATACATGCAATAATATTTCCTGAGAATGTTTCAGGTTGAACCCCATTAATGGTTGGAATTGTTGTAATTCCCCATTCAAATCCTGCATCTTGTGTTGTTACCTCTTGAATTGACCATGGACCAGTGATAATATAAGGCACATTTCCTTTAGCAAACTCAACTTCAACTGAATCCCAGTTTAAATCTGCATATGGAACATTTAAATATTCTTTCATTGATTCATAAAATGTTAAACCGTCGATAACACCTTGTGAATTTAAGTTAACTTGTGAAGCGTCATCATGAGTTGGGCCATATAATTCAAATCCACCTGCAGTTAAGAATAAATGCATGGTATATGAATTTCCTGCTTCATAACGCATTAAGAATTTATTTGATGAAGCATCATTATATTTAGCAGCTTGTTCTTTAATTTCTTCAAATGATTTGGCTACATCAAATCCGTTTTCATCTAACAATGTTTTGTTGTAGAATAAAGCAACTGTTTCTGTTGATAACGGCATTCCATAATAAGTATTATCTACTTTTACAGTTCCAACTGATGCATCAATGAAACGTTCTTCAATATCTGCTCCCATATCTGAACTTAATGGTAATAGCATTTGTCCGTTAATTCCTGTACTCATATTATCATGAGGAATAATAAAGACATCTGCTCCAAGACCTGCTGGTCCATCAAGTTCTAATTTACTTAAAGCATCTACTGATCCAACATTTTCAAAGATGATATCAATGTTTGGTAAAGCAGCTTCAAGTGCTTCTTCCATCGCAGCCCCATAATCATCATTATCTAACCATAATTTAACCTCTACCTTATCCCCACTACTTGATCCATTAGAATCAGATGTTTGTGACCCTTGTTCTGATGAATTTGGCATCGTTGTTGAAGAGTCATTTCCTCCCTCATTGCCACAACCGATTAGCCCTGCTAACGATAAAGAAGCGATTAAACCCATTGATAATAATTTTTTCATTTTCTTTGCCCCCCGTATTTAATTAACTGCTTACATTAAACAATATAGCATTGTAAGCGAATACATTCAATGAGACACCCATCTTATGTAACCGTTTTTAACCATTGAGATAACGGTTACACAAAATGCATAAAATTTATTTATTCTTTTAATTAGAATTTTAATCTAAGATCACTTACATCCTTTTTAATACATCCCATGATGTATTCACTCTCTTTTTTACTCATTTCCCCATGACAATCACAACCGACTGTAATCATTAAATCATGTTCTTCACAAAACTTAACACAGTACTCTGTTAATTCTTGACTATGAATAGGGTAATAACACTCGATTCCATCAATATGAATTGAAACTAACTGTTCAAAGTCCGCACCCACTTCACTCATTGAATGATGACGATAATACTTTCCAGGATGAGCTAAAATAGCTTTTCCACCACATTGATGAATTTGTTTAATGGCTTCTTCTACTGTTGGAAAGTCATAATCTTTATAAAAGATATGATAATCACGATAAATCTTTAAGCCGTCCATAAGCGTCTCAGTTAGTCCTCGATCATGTAAGTAGTGAATTCCTTTAAATCCACCTAGACGACGATCATAACTATAAGCTTCGTAGTCTTGCGATGAAAGATGATCATAATCTTTTTCCATCAGTTTAATTAAATCAACTCCCATTTGATCCAGTTGTTGACGTGATTTTTTAATAATAGCAGCAAATTCGTCATTCACTTTAAAATCGTATGCTAATAAATGAATTGATCGATTGTTAAAAACACAATCTAATTCTACACCTAACACGTAGTTCATTCCTAATTCTTGACAAGCTAACTCAAATTCTTCATGAGCTTCAATCGTATTATGATCCGTAATTGAAATAAATCCTAATCCTTTTTCCTTGGCTAACTCTACCACCTCACGTGGGGAAAATGAACCATCTGAATAATAAGAATGCATATGTAAATCTACTAACACTAACTCCAACTCCTCACTTTACTCTTTTAATATTATAACAAAATCTGACATAAAAAACGAACATCAATCCTTTAATCTATACTCTTTTTATAACTTTTGTACCAGATAATTAACTAAGTATACTTTGCCATGTAAAGAATTTTAACGGAATAAAAATCTTTATAACTTCTAAAAAATCTTAAATCAGCAGTGATACTAAGGTTTAAAAAATTTTTAATATTCTTTTTTTTCTTATTAAGATCTACAAGAGTTCTTTCATTTATTTTTTTTATGAGTGCAAAAAGAGATAGCCAATAGACTATCTCTTTTTAATTTAGTTTAAACCTAATGCTTTTAAAGCTTCTTCAATCGCTTGAGCTGGTTCCATGTTATTTAATACAACATTTTCAACTGCTACACCAGCTTGTGAACGTACATTATATGATGTGAAATCATCATTTGTAAAGACAACATCATAGAAGTAGTAGTCTGATTGAGCAGGACCTGCTTCTTTTGTCATGTCTCCAGATTCAACGATGTAGTTTTGATATTCTTCTGAATCTACAACTGTTTGACGGATTGGTAAGTATCCTGTATTCATTGTCCAGTAAAGGTTAGCATCATAAGTTCCTAAAAACTTAGCGAATTCATAAGCTCCATATACTTGTTCATCTGTTGTTTCACCTTGTTTCATGATAACAACGTTTGTTCCTTGTTGGATAACTGCTTTAGTCTCTTCACTTTGTTGTGGAATTGGTGCAGCCGACCATTCAAATTGATTTTCTGCTTCTGCAATTCCGTTCATAACATGTGATGCTCCTGATGTTGATCCTACATACATTTGTACTAAACCACTGATGAATGGTCCTGACATGTATTTATCTTCACCAGGTAAACGCCAGTAACCTGCATCTGTATTACGTTTGATCATTTCTAACATTTCAACAGCTGCATCTGTTTCACCGAATAATACTTCACCATTTGATGTTGTATATTCTCCACCAAATTGTTTTACTAATGTAATGAATGTATTTTCAGCTGAATCAAATCCAAGTGCTGGATGTCCTGTTAATTCTGTGATTTGTTTAGAAACTTGTTCCATTTCTTCCCAAGTTGTTGGAACTGTTAAGTTATTTTCTTCGAAGAATGTTTTATTATAATATAAAACTTCTGTTGATTTGTTAAACGGTAAAGAGTAGAATTTATTTCCTTCATATTGGCTATTTTCTTTACGATATGCTTCAGCAATATCTTCAAAGTCTTTAATTCCTACTTCTTCATCAAAAATATAATTATCTAATTCAACAACTGCTCCAGACTGTAAGTACTCTGCTACCCAATCAGGATATGCTTGAGAAATAGCTGGTGCATTTTTTGCTTTAATAGCTGCTGTTACTTTTGATTTTAAATCGTTATAAGCCCCTTGATAAACTGGTTTAACTGTAATTCCTTTTTCTTGACCAACTGTTCCATTGAAATCTTCAACTAATTTATTAACTGCTTCTTCGTTTGGTCCTGACATTGCATGCCAGAATTCGATTTCAACTGGATTTTCAATTGAAGTAACTAAATCTTTGTTTTCTTGTTCTTGGTTTTCTTCATTTCCATTTGAACAAGCTACCATAGCTGATAACCCAAATAATACTGCGCATGATGCTGCTAATTTTTTCACTTTCATGTCCTCCTATTCAATATGGCCATTGAATTTTAGTAATTTTTATTAAGAAGTGTTATCCAATAAAAGGATTATTTTACTTCTTTTTACTTATGAGAGCATTATATCCAATTATTACACAAAAATCAACATATTTACCAATATTTTTAAATAGAACACAAAAAGAACATGTTTAAAAATCTGTATGATTTAAAATTAATCTCTTTTAGATCTTAAATTAACGCTCTTTATTTCTTCTTTTAAAACTCTTATTTTCGTAACTCTTCTGCACGTTTTAATAATTTCTTGTAGATCGGGATCATTTGTGGTTCCTGACAATAATGCTCTATTTCATTAACCGAAATCCAGCCCACGTTACTATTTTCATCTTCTTTAATACGAAGCACATCTGATTCATCTGCAATTAATAAAAATGAAACATTTAAGTGCTGATGTGAACTCACATAGCTTCCCTTTTTCATATGACCCCATACAGGTAAAATATCTAGAGATATGATTTCATCAGTTAGTGGACAAATATGCACAATACCCGTTTCTTCTTTTGCTTCTTTTATAGCGACTTCTAATAAATCTTTTTCACCATCAGCATGTCCACCAGTCCACCCCCAGCTATCATAAAGGTTATGATAAATCATTAAAACTTTATCTCTTGTTTCATTTAAAATAAATCCTGAACAAGTAAAATGAGCAAAATCATTTTCTCTTGTTAAAATGTTATCTTCAAATAACTTAATATACTCAAGCATCACTTTTTGATCCTGTACTTCCTGCTCATTTTTTGGAACATATGATTCAATTTTATTTTTCCACATGATTATCACTCCTTAATCGTATTGTTATAAACTCATCTAGTGAAAATTCAAAAATCTCACTTAAGACGCCACCTTTTTTATAAAGAACTAAATCAAGACTTTCAAACATCTCATGAAGTTCCATAACTAACTTGTCACTTCGTCGTTTATATCCAAGCTTTTTTAAAAGCGTTCGAAACTTAATCTTTACATAGTCAGTCTCTGTATACTGAATTCTAAGTTTGATCACTTTTAAATAGTGTGCCATATCTTGATTAAAGCGACCACTAATGATTTTCCCATTTCTAGTCGATTCAATTTTAATCATCTCGTTCATGACCTGATCATCCAGTTGCTCTAATTGTTCATCAACTTCAATCATGAATTTTGAAAGTGATTCAGTGGGTGATAATGCTTCATGTAATGTTTTAATAAGCTTCCGTTCTTGTAAGTAAGATAAATCTGCTATGGATAAAAAGACCGCAATATCGTACACATTAATGATTTTCATGTTTTTCACCTTCTATTAATTTTCTTAGTTCGATGTTTAATTGGCGAATAAAGAATGCTTTTTTATGGAAATAAATCGAGAATAATTCTTCTGGATCAGACCACAATCGATTAATATAATCTCTTTGTTGCGATCGTGTTAAATTTTCATGAATGATGTAGGAAGCCACTGTTTCTAAATTGACACGTTCTCGATTGATGTCATCAAATAAAATAAAAGGTGGCGCTTCTTGATGCACACTAAAATAGTGTAACAAAGCTTTAATATCTCGCTCATCATAGCCTGGAATCATCGTTCCTAAAAAACAACGTCTCGTACATATATCAGTGAGTTTTTGCAATAACTTAGCAGAGGTAATTTCTCCTTGAATTTGATGATACTCAAAAAACTTAGGTAGTTGTGAAATTAAATGTTCGTATCGACGCTTCGTACTATCATAAATTAAAATCTGATGACTTCTTTCAATTCCACGATCAATCAACGTAAAAGCATACATTCCTAGTGGAACACGTTTCATGAATGAAATAGACTCTAATTGCTTCGTGTCAACACTGGCATCTAAAAGATGAATATATTCTTCTAATTTGGCAAAAGAAATACGTTCATAAATCTTTTCAATCTCTTTATCCCCTTGCTCTTCTCTCGTTGCTTCTTTCCCATTCACTAGTGTTTGAGCATTAATCCAGGCAATTTTATCTTGCCAATCATCAATAAAACTTACAATATATGCTTTCTCAGTTCCACCAGCTTTACTTCCACGTAACGCACGACCAACCATTTGAGTCATTAGAGCCATTGACGTCGTCGGCCTTGTTAAGAAAACAGATTGAGTTTGTGGTAAGTCGACCCCTTCTGTTAAAATGTTCACATTGATTAGCACATGAATATCACCTGTTTGATAAGCTTTGATGGTTGCTTCATTTTCTAAACCAAATTGTTTCATTTCCAAGACATCATCAGTTTCCTGGGAAATAATAACGCCACATTTCACGCCTGCTTTTTCAAATAATGTTTTTAAGACAACCGCATGAATTCGATTAATCGCAAAAATAATCGTCTGACCATATTTTTGATAGTTATACCGTTTTACAATTAACGCATTTCTCACTTTGTGCTTAGCCATAGTAATAGCTATATCTGGTGGAATGACGTCATCTAATTCTAAGCGTTGCTTTTCTTTTTTATTTAAATCTAAGACTAAATCAGTTTGACATTCCTCAAAATGAGGTAGCGCTAAAATTCCTCTTTTAATTAAATCTGTTAGATCAATTTTATACGCGATATCATCTGGAAAAACCTCACTCAACTGTCGCGCATCACTTCGAAAAGGAGTTGCAGTTAAACCTAATAACTTGAGATTAGAAACTTTTTGTTTTAGATAAGTTAAAATTTTTTGATAAGTGGGAGCACTCGCATGATGAGCCTCATCAATAATGACGTATAATTCTTTTTCTTGTTTTAACCAACGATTTAATTGCTTCGTTTGTTTAACTAAGCTATCTTTACTCACAATTAATAAATCGTCAGTTGATTTAATCCTATTGGCGGATTGATGAACTCCAGAAATGACACGATAACTGAAGTTTAGACGTTCCTTCATCACATTAGCATAGGCGTTTAACTCAAACGTTTGGATAGCTTGTTCAAGTAGAAGTTGTCGATGTGCTAACCATAGAACCTTTTTTCCTTTATTTAATGCACCATTTAATAGCCACCAACAAGCCGTCAATGTTTTTCCACCACCAGTTGGAATAACTAATACCGATTGAAATGATGAATGTTTATCCATTTCCTTTAATACCTCTAAAGCTTCTAACTGATGCTCATATAATTGTTTAGGATTCACTTTCGTTTTAACCCAAATTTGTCCTTCATCTCTCATGTTGTCTCTTCCTTTGTTTAATCTTAAAGTTATTATATCGATATTTTATATTTTTTGACAAATTAAAAGAGCGGTGATCCGCTCCTTTAATGTCCTGAGATAACTTCTAAGCCACCCGGTTTATTATGAATCGCACATTTTTCAAGAAGCGCTTCACATGCAGGGCTTAATCCTATCAAATGAGTTTTAATTCCATTTTTATGTAAACGAATAACAACTTTATCAACAGCGTCCACTGCAGATTCATCCCATAAACGAACATGCGTAAAATCAATTGTTACTTCTTCCACCTTTTCTTGATAATCAAACGATTGAATAAAGTCTGAAGATGAAGCAAATGATAACTGTCCCGTAATCATATAAACAATTCCATTATGATCTATTTTATCAACATGAACTTTAGAGCTTTTAATTCCAAAGAAGATAGCACTTAATAAAGTACCTGCAACTACACCGTATGCCAAGTTATGTGTCGATACAACGATGATTACTGTTGTTATCATCACAAGATTATCACTCAGTGGCACACATTTCATACGCTTAAATGATTGCCAATTAATCGTTGTTAAAGAAACAACAACCATGACGGCTGCCAGTGAAACAACGGGTACCTTGACCATGAAGTCACTAAATAAAATCATAGAACTAAGCATTAACGTTCCAGCGACTGCACTTGCTAAACGGCCACGTCCACCGTAACTTAAATTCAACATTGATTGTCCGATCATCCCACAACCCGCAATTCCACCAAAAAAGCCAGACACTATATTGGCTAATCCTTGAGCAATTGTTTCACGGTTTTTATCGCTTGGTGTATTGGTCATCTCATCAATCAATTGAGCGGTTAAAAGTGACTCAACAATCCCTACAATCGATAATGAAACAGCATATGGGAAAATAATTGATAATGTTTCTAAGTTAAATGGTACGCTTGGAATTATTAATTCAGGTAATTCACTCGTCATACGTCCCATATCACCTAATGTTTTAATATCTATATTAAAAACTAAAACAATCGTTGTAATGCACGTGATAGCAACAATTGGTGATGGAATTTTTTTCGTTAGTTTTGGAAATAGATAAATAATCATAATTCCAATGGCACCTAAAACGAATAAGATCGAATTTCCTCGGAAATGTTCTAATTGAGAAATAAACATCATAATTCCAAGAGAATTAACAAATCCATGCATGACTGGTTTTGGAATAAACTTTAATAAGTTCCCAATCTTGAAGTATCCGAAGATTACTTGTAAAATTCCAGTTAAAATCGTTGCTGCAAACATATACTCGATTCCATAATCACGAACTAAACTTGCCAGGACTAATGCCATTGCCCCCGCTGCTGCTGATACGAGACCTGGACGTCCACCAAAAATAGCTGTAATCAGTGTAATACAAAATGTCGCATAAACCCCAACCATAGGATCGACTCCTGCAACAATCATAAACCCCATTACTTCAGGAATGAGCGCCATAAACACAACAATTCCTGCTAATACATCACCTTTTATATTTCCTAACCACTCTCGTTTGAATTCTTTCATGAATAACCTCACTTCTACAAATAATCACATACAGCTTTTTATTATATAAGAAGGCGTTATTGTCGTCAATGAAGTAAAAGTAAGAGTCACTTAGCGTATATCTTAGTTAAACATAACTACTTTTAGTAACTTTAGGGCCAACTCCTTACTAAGTCACTGATTATTGCTACTCATGAAGTTTTAATTCATCTAAGACATCTCTTTAAAAGTTTATCTTTTCGTTTAAGCTCATTTTAAAAAAACTCTCTAATACGAGGTTATCCACATCTATCCTCTTGAAAGTTCTGGGATAAACTCATAAAATAAAGTTATTCTAATACTAAAGAGGGTACCCATTAATGACTGAAAAAGATTATGAGACATTATTGAATATTGAAACCGGTGGGACAGATAAATATCATACTTCTCACCTTTATCATCGATATGAACCAACACCTTATGAAGTTCTTCATCACTTATTTGAACATTACGAGATTAAACCATCTGATCACGTGGTTGATTATGGCTGTGGGAAAGGACGTCTAAACTTTTATATTTATCATTACTTTCACGCTCGTGTAACAGGCATTGAAATGAATGAAACCTTTTATGATATTGCAATCAATAACAAAGCAAGCTATCTAAAAAAACATCGTCGTCCAACAGACTCTCTTAATTTTTATTGCTGTTTAGCAGAAGATTATGAGATTGATCCAACAGATAATAAGTTCTACTTCTTCAATCCATTCTCCATTCAAATTTTTAGAAAAATTATTGAAAATATCCTTATTTCTCTTGAACAACATCCGCGTGAGGTAGAGCTGATTCTTTATTATGCCTCAGATGAGTATCAATATTTTTTAGAACATCGAACGGCTTTTACACTTAAACAAGAAGTTCTTTTACCAAGTCATCAGCGTGATCATCGCGAACGATTTTTAATTTATCAACTTACTTATTAAAGACTACAAGTAGCTGTAGTCTTTTTTATATTTCTAACAAATTCTTTTCATTTGATTTCAATCGTTAACTACAAGTTTTACATAATGAAAAAGTCATTCGATATGGTAAATTATGTATTTTATTTTAGCATTTTTTACGCTTTTGCTCTTTAGACTTAGCGACAACGGTTCGCTTCGTTACAGGTTGTTTTTTTATAAATCGAATAAACTTTTTTAATTTCTCATCATTTTTTAAAGCTTCAAGTGTAAACAATCGAAGGGCTAATTCTTGATTTGAATATAGGGCATGAATTTGACGATGACAATCGGGACAAATCATCACAATATCTTTCTCCGTTCCGCCCTCCTCTCTTGGAATAATATGATGCTTTGTTAGTGTAATTTCACTACGTTCGCATAATTCGCATCTGTTTTCCATCACGATCACTCCTTCAACTATTATTTTTCCTATATTCAAGAAAACTAAGCTAAGAAAGAGTCATTTTTGTTTTATTTAAAAATTCAGGTTAATAAATGCAGTCAAATAAAAAACACAACTCACACGAAAAACTTCTTCTCAACAAAGTAGCTGAATTTAAACAAAATATAACCACCAGTGCGAACTGGTGGTTTTCTCTGCGGCTGAAAGCCTCTAT
>artificially_reared_2__coassemble_621_pt1 | contig 17034 bp, 17 predicted proteins | sample artificially_reared_2__metabat2_low_PE_015 | metagenome-assembled genome bin artificially_reared_2 | reverse complement strand
TTTATTAGTTTATCATGTCTCACTTTTTCTGTCAAACACTTTTTTAAACTTTTTTTGAAATCTTTTCGATTTCTATTGTTTTTTGTTTATCGCTCTTGGCGACTTAAATATAATATCATTACATTTTTTTATCGTCAATAGTTATTTTTATTTTTTTATACTTCATTGAATTTTTTTTATTACTAGATCAATGAATATGTTTATCTTTCTCATTTTAATGCTTATATTAAGATTAAATTTACTTCTAACCGGCCATTACCCATTACTACTTCTCTTAAGATTACTCTATGTTAATTATAAACCTCTATGTAGGAGCTAATTCAAACCTCAAAAACGTATATCACTAAATTAGAATTTATTCCTCTCAGTTCTTACCGATATTTTCATTACAGCATCTAGCTTTACAGGCACTTTCGATAATAAAAAAAGGAACCACAAATGTGGTTCCAATAATAAAATTAACGTTTTGAGAACTGTGGTGCACGACGAGCAGCTTTAAGTCCGTATTTTTTACGTTCTTTAGCACGTGAATCACGAGTTAATAATCCCATAGGTTTTAAAGTTGCACGGTATTCAGCGTCAACTTCTAATAATGCACGAGAGATTCCTAAACGGATAGCTCCAGCTTGTCCTGTTAAACCTCCACCGTTAACGTTTACTAATACATCATATTGGTTAGTTGTTTCAGTTAATGTTAATGGTTGCATGATATCTAAACGAGTTGCTGCAGAAGGAATATAATCTTCAAATTCGCGACCGTTGATAATTACTTTTCCAGTTCCAGGTACTAAACGTACACGTGCAACTGAGCTTTTACGACGACCAGTTCCTAAGTATTGTACTGTCATATAGTGTTACCTCCCTCTTAATTATCCACGAAGTTCGTAAACTTCAGGTTTTTGTGCTGCATGTGGATGCTCAGATCCAGCATAAACAAATAATTTTTTACCCATTGCACGTCCTAAACGTCCTTTTGGTAACATACCTTTGATAGATAACTCTAACATACGCTCTGGTGTATTTTCGCGCATTTGTTTTGCAGTACGAACTGTTAATCCACCTTGGTATCCTGAGTGACGGTAGTATAATTTGTTTTCTAATTTATTTCCTGTTAAAGTGATTTTATCAGCATTGATAACGATCACATAGTCTCCACAATCAACGTGTGGTGTGAAAGTTGGTTTATGTTTTCCACGTAAAAGTGTTGCAACTTCTGTAGATAAACGTCCTAAAGTTTTATCTGCAGCGTCTACAACAAACCATTTACGATCTACTTCATGAGATTTTTGCATAAATGTTGTACGCATTGTCCTGCCTCCTACTTCTTTCGCTTAAGTTATTTTTCATATGAAAATTCGCTGGGGCTCAAATTTTCTTGTGAAAATAAAGAAAATGTACCGTTAGATATTTTACCCCATAGTCTTACTTTTTTCAAGTGTTTTTAGAAATAATTATTCTTTTTTCTAGACAATTTAATCTCAACTTTCGATATTAAACTTAAAATAATTACTTTATCTTTTAACCTTGAATTTTTCATTATTTACTTCTTGATTATATCATCATCACTAAAGGATATGAATAATCAATTTTTGGTTCTTTATATAGAAAAAATGGATACATTTGTATCCATTTTAAACTAAAACTATTTTAGTTAAAACATAAACCAAAATAAATCCTGGGATTCCTAAGGTACCTGTTATAAACGAAGTAATGTAATTGAGAGGAACTGATGCACTAAAGTAAACTCCTACAATATTAAATAGATATAGCGCAAATACTCCTATAATAAAACGTTTGATCAACCATCCGATTAATTTCATAATGCTGTTATAAAACACAATGCTTTATAACAAGTCACCTCCCTTCCTATTTGAAATCATATGCAAGGCTAAGGCGTGATATAACTCAAATCAGCGGGAGAATATAGTTAATAAAATAAAAAAATAGTTACTGCTTAATACAGTAACTATTTTTTCCTAGAATAATTCTCTACGTCCTTCTAGCGCTCGAATTAACGTGACTTCATCGGCATATTCGATTGAACGTCCCATTTCTAATCCGCGTGCAATACGCGTCACTTTAACATCTGTATTTTTTAAAAGTTTAGCAATGTACTGTGACGTAGCATCTCCTTCAAGCGTTGCACTTAATGCTAGAATTAACTCTTTTATATTTTCATCTTTTAATCGTTCAATTAATGCAGGAATCCCGATATCTTCTGGTCCCATTCCATCTAGCGGTGAAAGAACACCATTTAACACATGATATAATCCTTTAAATCCTCTCATACGTTCAATGGCGATAACATCTTTAGGATCTTGTACCACAGCGATAATTGAGCGATCTCTATGTTGATCGGCACAAATACCACAAGGATCAGTATCTGTAATATGACCGCAAATCGGGCATTTAAACAACTGACGTTTACTATCAATTAATGCTTTAGCAAATGTAGTAGCATCATCTTCTTTCATTGAACTGATAACATGAAAGGCTAATCTTTCGGCTGTTTTATTTCCTATTCCAGGTAGTTTACTAAAACTTTCAATTAGTTTTGTAATTGGTTGTGGATATTGCATGATATCTCCTTAGAATAATCCTGGGATGTTCATCCCTTTTGTAAATTGACCCATTGTTGATTCAGTTTTTTCATCAACTTGACGTAATGCGTCATTTAAAGCTAATAAAATAATGTCTTCTAACATTTCAACATCTTCTGGATCAACAACAGATGGATTAATATTAATTTTATTAATTTGTTTTGTTCCTGTTGCTTCAACTGTAACCATTCCACCAGCTGCAGTTCCTGTAAATACTGATTGTTCAATCTCTTGTTGTGCTTTCACCATGTCACGTTGCATTTTTTGAATTTTTTTCATCATCATTGGGTTCATACTTCTTCACTACTCCTATTCATCGATTATATTTACTAAGTCCGCTCCATACATTTCTACGATATTATTAACAAAGCTATTATCCTTAGTTTGGCTTTCCTCATTATAATTTATCACATTTTTAATATCCTGACTATATTGTTTTAAGCGTGGTTCTTCTCCACGTTTTTTTTGTTCAAGATAACTTTGGCGTTGTTCTAACCAAAAAGCTTCTGGCATTACAGTGAACGGATAAGATGCATCAAATAAATAATCCACAATTTGTTCTGCAACCTTACGATTATCTTCTCTTAATAATCGTTTACAACCAGGTTCATGTTTATACGTTAAAATGAATCCTTCATCTGAAGCTGCCACCACTTGTCCATCCTGTAATAAAGCAACAACTTCTTTATATTCTGGCATTGAAAGCGGGCTAATTTGTGACCATTTACTTAAAACACGATCACGAGCTTCTTTGGTCGCCTTCGATAAGATTTGTTCAATCGTTAACATTTCTTTTGTTACATGTTCAGGTAAGATAATACGCTCCGGTTCTTTTGGTAGTTTTAACTCTACTACTTCTGGCTCACTAAATAAATTCATTTTATACTGCGTGTCTGTTTTAGTGATTGAAGGCTCTTCTACTCTTACTGTCGGTGTTTGTTCGAGTTTTTTTACGAGTCGTTTTAATAAGGTCACTTCTTGTTTCAAGTCGCTAATCTCTGTTTCATAATCTTTATGACTTGCTGATTCATCGTTTCCATCTACTAAGCTTAATAATCCAACTTCAAGCATTAATTCAGGATGATTAGAATATCTAAGTTCTGATTGCAATTTATTTAATTTAAATAAGTAGTTGATGACATCATTTGATTTTAAACTTTCAACTAACTCTTCAAACATTGGATCATTCATTAACAAGTTTGATTTTAAAATTTTAGATTTTTGATAAATAAGTAAATCTCGATAAACAGAAATGAGTCCATCAATGATTCGACTAGGCTCTTTTCCGTTTTCTGTCATATCCTTAATTAAATCAATGACATTAGAAAAATCTAGGTTCTCAATTCCTTTAATAATCTGTAGTAATTGATGACTAGCAATCGTCCCGCTTAAAGCATGTACATCATCTAATGTGATTTTATCATCTGAATATGAAATAACTTGATCAAGTAAGCTTAAGGCATCACGCATTCCACCTTCAGCTAATTCTGAAACGAGTTGAATGGCCGCCTCTTCATAATCTAGATTTTGTTGTTTCACAATCTCGATCAGATGTTGATAAATTTCTTTAGTTGATATTTGTTTAAAATCAAATCGCTGACAACGAGAAATAATAGTTGGGGGAATTTTATGTGGTTCTGTTGTAGCCAAGATAAAGATCACATGCTTAGGCGGTTCTTCTAGTGTTTTTAACAGCGCATTGAAGGCACCTGTTGATAACATATGAACTTCATCTATAATATATACTTTGTAACGCCCCATCGTCGGAGCATATTTAACTTTGTCTCTAATTTCACGGATTTCATCGACGCCGTTATTACTTGCTGCGTCAATTTCAAAAACATCAGAATTGGATCCGTTTGTAATTGTTGTACAGTTTACACATTCATTACACGGTTCAGCCGTAGGGTAATTTATACAGTTAACAGCTTTTGCAATAATTTTTGCAATAGACGTTTTTCCTGTTCCTCGTGGCCCACAGAATAAATATGCATGTGATAAGCGCTCGTGTTTAAGAGCATTTTGTATCGTTCTTACAATATGTTTTTGTCCTACGACATCACTAAATTTTTGAGGACGATGAGCGCGGTATAATGCATGATAAGACATAAGAAAACTCCTACTCTCTAGTTTGAAAATTACCTTGATTATATCATAATTATTGACCTTGTATGACGACTTGTTACATATTTATGATTCAAATAAACTTTTTTATCTTCTTGTTTTAGTTCCCCTGGTTTTAATCCATTTATAAACAGTGAAAGATTTTATTCGTTTAATCCTTAATGTTACTTACTTTTTAGGTTTAACAGCTGTCATGTATATTATCCTTAATTAGATTGTTGATCATCTAAAAAATCTTGAAGAAAAACAAACTTATTATTAGTCTAGCTTGAATTTTTTAATATAGACTAATTGGATTCAAAAATAAAACGCGTAGATCATTCTACGCGTTTTATTTTAATTTAGGTGATAGCGACGTCCTTTTAGAGCATATAAGATTTCTTCTGCAATATTTGTGATATGATCTCCTGCTCGTTCAATGTACTTATTAATTAAGATAGCATATGCCGTTCCAAAAACTTTTCCGTCAACTACCTGAATGTGAGTAATTAAAGACGCGAGAAGTTCATTATACACTTCATCGACTTGCTTATCCATGTCAGCCGCCTCTTTAATTTTTGTTTTATCTTCTTCTCTTAAGCCTTCCATCACAAGTTTTAACATTTGAATCACAAGTTCTAACATGTGGACAAGTTTATTAACGTTTTTCTCATAGTGTTCAAGTGATTCATTTTGTTTAATTAAGATGATATATTCAGCTAAGTTTTTGGTGTAATCAGCAATTCGTTCATACTCAGTTGCTAGTCGCATGACCATTAAAATTTTACGTAAATCACTTGCTACTGGTTGCTGACGAATAATAAAAATTGTAGCTTCTTCCGTAATATCTTCTTGTAAGTGATCAATGTCTTGATCTTGTTTAATGATTTGTAAAGCAACTTCTAAGTCTAATGTTTTTAATGCTTTTAATGTGTTTTCATAAGACTGAACGGTTAAGTTTGATAATTTTTCCACACCTTGAAGTAAGGCTTCATAATCGGTTTCTAATTTTGTCTTTTTCATTCCAATTCCCCTCCAATACTATCCGAATCTACCGGTAATATAGTCCTCTGTTCGCTTATCTTTTGGATTAGTGAATATTTTATCTGTATCATCAAATTCAATGAGCTCTCCCATTAAGAAGAATGCCGTTTTGTCCGAGATACGTGCGGCTTGTTGCATTGAGTGAGTGACAATAACAATTGTGTATTTTTCTTTTAATTGTTGAATTAACTCTTCAACTTTTTGAGTAGCAATTGGGTCTAAGGCTGATGTCGGTTCATCCATAAGAATGACTTCTGGTTCCATGGCAATGGCACGAGCGATGCATAAACGTTGCTGTTGTCCTCCTGATAATCCCATGGCTGATTTATTTAAACGATCTTTGACTTCATTCCATAAGGCCGCTCCACGAAGTGACTTTTCCACAATCTCATCTAATTTTTTCTTATCTTTAATTCCTTGGCAACGTGGTCCGTAAGCGATATTGTCATAAATACTCATCGGAAAAGGATTAGGTTTTTGAAATACCATTCCGACACGTGTACGTAATTTCATCACATCAATGTCTGAATAAATATCATCCCCATCTAATGTGACACTTCCTGTAATTTTGACCGTTTCAATTAGATCATTCATGCGATTTAATGTACGTAAAAACGTTGATTTCCCACACCCTGATGGTCCAATAAAAGCTGTCACTTGACGCTGTGGAATTTCTATATTGATGTGATGTAAGGCTTGGAAGTTCCCATAAAAAAGATTTAAATCTGTGACGTTGAATTTATGTTGCATTCCGTTTCACTCTCCTAGTAGTTTGCTTTACTGAATTTTTTAGAAATTAAACGTGAGATTAAATTTAAAGTAAAAACAATCATCAGAATAACAATTCCGATCGCTGCTGCCATTTCAATGTTACCTGATTCTTTAACTTCAACATAGGCACGTACTGTTAATGAGGTTCCTGTTTCAAATAACGATAAATTACCGCTTGTTGGATTAATCGGTAGCTTAGCAAATGTTCCAACGGTGAATAATAAGGCTGCAGATTCTCCAATCGTACGCCCAATGGATAAGATCACTCCGACTAAGATACCTGGAATAGCGCTTGGTAAAATCACTTTAGATAACGTTTGAATTTTATTGGCACCTAGTCCATATGATGCTTCTCGATAGCTAACAGGAACTGCTTTTAAAGCTTCCTCTGTTGTACGCATCATCGTTGGTAGTAATAAAATCATTAAAGTTAATCCACCAGATAAAATAGACATACCAAGCTTTAGTGTATTTGCAAAGATTAACATTCCAAACAATCCATAGACAACGGAAGGAATTCCTGATAAAACCTCAGTAGCAAAGCGAATCATATTCACTAACTTTCCTGGTTTCGCATATTCAACTAGATAAATAGCTGCTAATATCCCCACCGGTGCTGAGAACAATAAAGCGACTAAAATTAACATTAAGGTTGAAATAATCATTGGGAAAATTCCCCCACCAGGTGAAACGACTTTAATCGTTAAATCATCACTTTCATTTAAAACTTCGATAATTTCGCTACCTTTAGTCTTATGATTAATTTTTAACCTGGATGAATCACTGTTAACTTGTTCTAGTTGATATCCTTTTTTAATTGGAAATGCTTCGCCTGCGTTATTTTTTGCAAGCTTTACAGGAGAATTTTCATCAATCCAAATGACCTCGTAGCCATCGTCATTTGCTTCAATCGCAATTCCTAAATTTTCTGAAAATAATGCATCACTTGATAATGAACTTGGTGCGATATATGATTGATCACTGCTAATATTGACATATTGAGTTTGTGACTCATAATCATTTAATAAAAAGTCCCATGAAATTTTTGACCATCCATTTGAAAAAATAAAGACAATAATCATAATTAAAATTCCAACGGAAAAAGCGGCTGATAGCCAAATAAGACCTGTTAATAAGTTATCTTTTAATTTTCGAGACATTAACGATCACCTGCCTTTTTTTGAATACGTGATAAGACTAAATTAATGATCATAATAAAGATGAATAGAACAACAGCTGTTGAAAATAACATTTGTTCGTGAAGTTCAGCTGCATATCCTTGTTCTAAAGCAATATTTGTTGTTAATAAACGGACGTGATCAAAAATAGTTTTCGGAAGTCCTGACTCTGGATTCCCCGCTACTAAAATAACTGCCATTGTTTCTCCAATCGCACGTCCAATCCCTAAAATAACTCCAGTTAAAATCCCTGATTTCGCTGCTGGTAAAACAACTTTAAAGATCGTTTGCATTTTTGATGCTCCTAAAGCTAATGATCCCTCTTTATAGCTTTTGGGAACAGCACGAATAGCTGTTTCAACAACCGCTACAATCGTCGGTAAAATCATAATGGTTAAGACGATGATGACGGCTAACAATGAATCTCCTGACGGATAAGGTGAGATTTGCTTAACTAACGGTGTAATCACCGCAAAACCAAAAACTCCGTATAAAACGGATGGAATCGCTGCTAATAATTCAATAGCTGGACGAACAAGATTGGCTAATGGTTTAGGGGCCACTTCTGCAATAAATACAGAAGTTAAAATCGCAATTGGAACTCCAATTAAAATAGCTCCAAGTGTCGCTAAAATCGAGCTAATAATCATATACCCAATTCCGTACTCTCCGCTTTGAGGGGTCCACTTTAATCCGGTCAGAAAATCTAATAAAGAATACGTTCCGAATTGATTACTTGGAATAAAGGGGGATAATCCTTTTCCAAAAATAAAAATAATAATTAATGAGACACTAAGAACAGCAAAAAGTGCCGCCATTAGAAATAACCCATGAAAAAATTTCTCTAAAAACACGCGTTTACGATTGAGCGTCATGTCTTTTTTCACACCAAACACCTCGTTTTATTTCAAATTGATCAATACTATTTCGTTATATCGTCATTGTAGCACCTCAACTTGAAAAACACTGGTTTATTAACAGAAAATTAACGGTTGTTAACAATTTCTTAACATTTCTTTTTTATCATCCAAAAACTAATGCAATCTCTGTTCTTTACATAAAAAAATCACCAACATAGTTGATGATTTTTTTATCTTTATTGATCTAATTCTGACCACTCATTAATGTTTCCAGTATAAATATTTTTAATTTGATCTTTAGTAATATCTGAAACCTCATTTGATGGATTGACTACGACTGCAATTCCATCTTTACATAATGTTGTTACTTCTAGTCCTGACTCTAATTCAGACTCTTTAATTTCACGAGAAGCAAATCCTAGTGTATAAGTTCCATCAATGGCATTTTTTACTCCTGTTCCTGAACCTGTTGCATCATATGTATACGTAACATTCGGGAATAAAGCTGTAAATTCTTTTGCTAATTCTTTAACAGCCTCTTCTGTTGAAGTTGAACCTCCCATAATAATATTTCCAGATAAGTTTTCATATTTTGTCACATCAAAAACTTCAGCATTTTCTGTATCAACGATCGTTCCTTTTGATTCTAAGATTTCTAATCCATCTAATGATGAACTAAACTCAATAAATGCTCGTTCAACATCTGTTATATTTTCTTCCATATACACCATTTCAAATGGACGTGAGACAGCGTATGTTCCATCTAAAACATTTTGAGCCGTTGGTTCTACCCCCTCAACCGTTAATCCTTTAATTTTATCATGATTTTCTTCTAAAGTTACAAACGAAACGTATCCAATTGAAGCATCATTTCCCGCTACGTAAGTGGCTACCACGCCATTTCCATCTTTAATTGTTGCATTAGCTGTCAATGGTTCTTGGTCTTCTCCATTAAATCCAATGATTTCTTCAAATGCTGAACGTGTTCCCGAACTCGCCTCGCGACTAACGACGTCAATCGCCCCTTGAACGACCTCCGTTTGATTTGTTTGCTCTGAATTTTGATTGCTTGATCCACAAGCTGTCATTGAAAATGTCACTGCTGCTACTGCAGCTAAACTTAATAATTTTTTCATAATCTTCATTCCTCCATGACTTCCTCTGTCTTCTTGATAAACTAATTTTAATATAAATGAATGATTTGAATATTAATTTTCTGTTAAGAAACAGTTAAATTATGATTAATATTAGCTTGCAATTCATCAACCATTTTATACAAAAAAGAAGTAAGCTTAGCTTACTTCTTTTGTTTTTCGGGTAATGTGACAATAAATCGACTTCCCTGATTAAGTTCACTTTTAACCTTTATACTTCCTCCATGCGCCTCAATAATTGATAACACGATAGATAATCCAAGTCCTGTTCCACCCGTGTGTCGTGATCTTGCTTTATCCACTCGATAAAAGCGCTCGAAAATATGCGGAATATCTGCTTTAGGAATCCCAATCCCTTGATCGATGACTTCAACCTCAATTATTGAACTACGCTGCCTCAGTTGGATTGTAATAGTCGTTTCCTCACCTGAATAATGAATGGCATTAGTCATTAAATTAAGAAAGCAGTGTTGCAATCTAATATAATCACCTTGGACATAACACGTTCCTGATGCTTCAAGCGTTATTTTTTGATTTTTTAAATTTGCAATATTTAATGTTTGAACAATACAATCTGTTAATAATTCATTTAAGCAAATGTGATCCGTGTTGTGTTTGATTTGATCATACTCATAACGATTAATTAAAAGCAAATCTTTAACAAGTTGCTCCATCCGATTGTTCTCTTCTTTAATGATATTTAAAAACTCATCGCATGCCTGTGAGTCATTTTTAGCACCGTTAATTAAAATCTCCGTACAACCTTTAATTGCGCTAATCGGTGTTTTGAGTTCATGCGAAACATTTCCAAAAAACTCTTTTTGTAAGATCTGATATTTTTTAAATTCCGTTATATCATGAAACAATACAACAGCCCCATTAAAATCTTCATTCTCATTAAAAATAGGATGAGCTGTTGAATTGTAATATTTTTGATTAATTTCTAGTTGTTTTTTTCTTGTGGATTCACAAATAAGTGCATCTTCAAGAATTTTACGTAACGGTTCATTTTTAACATCTTGAAACGTAATTTTTTTTAAAGCTGACATATTGACCCATTCTTTGAACCGATTGTTCGCATATTCAAGCTCTCCATTAATATTTAAAATAACCATCGGATCTTGAATACTATTTGTAATAATACTAATAATTTGCATATTTCGACGATTTCTAAATTCTTGTTTTTGAATAAATCTCATTAATTTATTGTATTGAATTCCTAAAATCTCTTGTTGTTCAATAACAAGCGGAGCAATATGACTCCAGTCTTTATGCTCTTGAATACTAGCAGCTACTTCATCATAACGCTTCAATTGATTTAAATAAGTTAACGAACGTTTATACTGCATCGTCATTAAAATAAGTAAGATAAATAAAAATAAAAGAGTCACTTCACTATCTTGTTGACTATAAAGATTAGCCACTAATAAAAGAGTAAAAACAATATAAAACGAGATGAGTTCATGTCGGCTATCTATCATTTGTTTCGTCCTCTAACATATATCCAACTCCACGAATTGTCTTAATTTTAATGCCATATGGTTTTAACTTATCTCTAATTTTAAAAATATGAACATCAACAATACGTGTATCCCCGTCATATTCAAATCCCCATAATTGATCAAGTAAAATATCTCGAGAAAGAGCCTTACCTTTATTTTTAATTAAAAATTCGAGCAATTCATATTCTTTTAAGGTAAAGTCAACCACTTGCTCATCAACTAACACCTCAAAACGACTGCTATCTAATTTAATTTGTTGATAACTTAAATACATTTTATTCTCTTTAGCTGATAAAACATCTTTACGTCTAATAATCGCTTTAACTTTAGAAACCACTTCCCTTGAGGAAAAAGGTTTCGTCATATAGTCATCGGCCCCCACATCTAAGCCAAGCACACGATCGAGTTCATCATCACGTGCTGATAACATGACAATATAAGTGGAATTTCCATGTTGACGTAATTCTTTACACACTGAAAATCCATCACGCTTTGGCAACATGATATCAAGCAGCATCACATCATATTGATTTGCTAATGCTTTTTGTAATCCTTCTTCTCCATCAGAAGCTAGATCGACTGAAAATCCTGATTGCATTAAGTCATATTGTAAAATACGTTGAATAGAAATTTCATCTTCTACCACTAATACTTTTTTTCCCATCAACTAACACCACCAAAATCAAATGTAATTATGTTTATTTTATCATAATCCTCTTATCGCTTCTGTTAATTTTTTGTTAATGACTATCGATAGAAATAAAAAAACTCCCCTTTGGTACCCTTACTCACATAAAACTAAATGCTTAAGGCTGCTACATTCCTGTCCTGACCTGGTTCACACCGTCCTATTGAATAAGGGTACCAAAAGAGAGTTTCAATTGATACACGTTCAGTATATCAATTTCACCCTTGATTGTCAAGACGCTGTTGCTTTTTTTTCTGTCTTAACTCTCTAAAAAAATCTGATAATAACTTACCACACTCTTCTTCTAAAACACCTGAAATAACCTCACATTGATGATTAAACTGTGATTCATTAAGTAAATTATAAATTGTTCCACAGCATCCACCTTTAGGATCTTTTGCTCCATAAACAACTGTTGGAATTCGAGATTGAACGATTGCTCCTGCACACATTGGACAAGGTTCGAGCGTGACATACATGATACAATCTTCTAATCGCCAAGATCCAATCACTTCATTTGCTTTTGTAATCGCAAGCATTTCGGCATGAGCATTTGAAAGTTGAATTTTTTCTCTTAAATTGTGAGCTTTTGCGATAATTTGTCCATCTTTGACAATCACAGCACCAATGGGCACCTCTCCAATTGCTTTAGCTTTATTGGCTTCTTCGATGGCTTTTTGCATAAATAAGATGTGCTCCATAATAATCACCCGTTATTTGTTCTTTTTTAATTTATTCTATGATAAAATAAGTTTGTTATCAAGACTAAATAAAGGAAGTCTGAGGTGAGGATGATGGCTAAAACGTTTATGCTAAATGTGGAGAATTTAAGTTCAAATGAAGATATCGAAAAAATTAAATCTTATTTTGAAACAAATTTAGAGGGTGTGGAAAAGTTAGATATCAATCTTTCTTTAAAATTAGTTTCTGTTCATTATAATGAAGGGATTGGTTCCCCGAAATATATTTTAGATGCATTCAACCACTTAGGTTATACTGTTCGTTAAAGTGAGCTTTTAACAAGTTTCACTATTTTTCATATTTTATAATGACTTATTTTTCTTAATTTAAAAGAGATTATCCACAGATAATCTCTTTTTTATTTATAGTAAATATTTTTATGAATAAAATGCCCAAAGATTGTACCTTAAGCATTCACTTTAGCTTTTTAACATTTCTTTCATTCTTTCAAATGTTTCCATACTAATGACATGTTCAATGCGGCAAGCATCTTTATCCGCTAATTGTTCATCGATTTGTAGTGTTTGAATTAAAAATTGTTTAATGAGACAATGACGTTCATAAATAGCCGTTGCTTGATTATGGCCCATTTCAGTTAATTCAATTTGACCATTTTTTTCAATCGTGATCAATCCAGCTTTTTTCAAAATCCCCATCGCTCGACTTACGCTTGGTTTTGAATAGTTCAATTCATTAGCGATATCAATCGAACGAACAAACCCATTTTTTCTATTCAAAATTAATATTGTTTCTAAGTAATTTTCACCCGACTCTTGTAATTTCATATACCCACCCAATCTCAAAATTTAAATCTATCATTATTATCTCTAGTTTAACCACGATCTTCATCCCCAAAACAAACCATACTTTTAAAACTATATTGTTTCAAAGAAAATTAATAAATAACAATGATTAAAAGTCTTGACGATTTACACGTATTTAAATTGATGAATCGTTAATTTATTTCATCAAACCTCTATTAAACGAAACGACATTACTTCTAGTGTAAACCTATATTCAGTATTTCTTTCATCTTATCATAGTTTACTTCTTACATTCAACTTTTATACTTTGATCGATTGTCTCCTTCTAATAGCAAATCAATGAAAACTTATCCACAGTTATTCATTTCAAATAAAAAAGGGCTTATCACTAAGCCCTTTTTTGTACCCTACTATTATCACGATATTTTTTTACAAACAATAAAAAAAAATCACACGTAATGTGTGAATTATTATCTTGTTATGGCGGAGGAAGAGGGATTCGAACCCCCGCGACGCTTTCACGCCCTGTCGGTTTTCAAGACCGATCCCTTCAGCCGGACTTGGGTATTCCTCCGTATCAACAATATAGATTATATCGATTTATAACTATATTGTCAATGATATTTTTAAATTTTTTTATTTTCTTAATCCTAAATGGTCTGGACGATCTTTGATTTCATGACAGTGACGACAACGTGGCTCGTAAGCCTCTTTCGCTCCTACTTGAATAATTGGATCAAAATATGAAGCGGGTTGTCCATTAATTAAACGTTGTGAACGTGTTGCAGGTGCTCCACAAACACTACAAATCGAAGTTAACTTCGTCACAAATTCTGCTTTTGTTAATAAGGTCGGCATCGTTCCAAATGGTTCTCCACGGAAATCTTTATCTAGACCCGCAACAATGACACGAATTCCTTTATCAGCTAAATACTCAACGACATCAACAATGTTTTCTTCAAAGAATTGAACTTCATCGATGGCAACTGCGTATGTATCTTCTTTAATATAATCTAAAATTTCAACTGGGTGTTCAATTGGGATTGATGGCATTTTTAATCCACTATGTGATACGACTTCATCTTCACTATAGCGATTATCAATAACTGGTTTGAATAAAAAATATGGACGTCGAGCAAAATCTAATCTTTTTAAACGGCGGATTAATTCCTCGGTTTTCCCTGCATACATACTACCACAAATTGCTTCTACCCAACCTTCTTGTCGAACATCATACATTCTATGAACCCACCTTTCAGTCTATCTGACATTTATCTATTTTATCTAGCAAAATTTGAACAGCTTGATAATTATAACAGATAATTCTTTAAGGATTCAAGCGAACATTTTATTTTCTAAATGTTTTCTAAACCACGTAAAAAAAGACGATAAAATCAGTTACGATTGAATCGTCTTTTCGTTTTTCCCACTACATCCTTGTTGAATGGATAAGCTATTGGTACTTGGATCTAAAGTCACATAAGCCCCTAATGGTAAAGTGATAATTGGATTGCAGTGTCCACTAGGAATATTATATGCCACAGGTTTAGTACAATCTCTAAACGTGCGTTTTAGTAATTTATTCGTTTCATGTTTATCATAGACGTTGAAATCTCCTAGAATGATTCCCGCTGCATCACTCACCTTTCCACTATAAATGAGTTGAGTGAGTAATCGATCAACTGCATAAACGGGTTCATTGACTTCTTCAATAAATAGGATTTTTCCGCGTGTATCAATCTCATAAGGTGTTCCAAGTGTTGAGCAGATAATTGTTAAATTTCCACCCACTAAAATCCCTGAGGCTTGGCAAGCATCTTTATTATAATAAGGGACATCAATCAAATCAAATTCTGTTTCTCCCATCAACGTTTCTAAAAAATGATTCGTTGTTGTTTCATTTTTTAAAAGCAAATCTTTAATCATCGGTCCATGATAAGTGATTAGATGATGATATTGATTTAAAAATAAATGAAGATAAGTCACATCACTATATCCTATCAGAGGTTTTGGATAATTTGAAAATTTAAAATTTTTAAAATGAGGGATAATTCGATTACAACCATATCCTCCTCGCATACATAAAATGGCCTCTACTTCATCATCAGCAAACATCATCATAATGTCTTCTGCCCGCTGTTGATCGGATAATCCTGCTAAATATTCCTGGCCTTCAAAGCAACTTGGAGCAATAATGACATCAAAACCCATTTCTTTTAATAGCTCTTCTCCTTTAAACACTGTTTCACTTTCTAAAGGGCCTGAAGGTGCAACAATCGCAATCTTTCCTCCCCTTTTTAATGGTTTTGGTTCAATCATGCTCTCTTCCCCCCGATTATTGTTGTAATAACTGAAGTGTCGCTAACACTTGTAAACAGACACCAATTTTTATTGCTTCTTCGTCAACATTAAAAGTGTCTTCATGTAAACTAGCTTGTATTCCATTCTCTAAGTTAGCCGTTCCTAGGTTATAAAAACAAGAAGGTACTGCTTGTGCAAAATAAGCAAAATCTTCAACTCCTAAACTTGGGTGTTCTAAAATAACGATTTTCTCCTCACCTAAAAGTTTCGTTGCTGTCTCAATCACAGAATCAGTAATTACACGATCATTAATCAGTGGCGCATATCCTTCTTCAATCGTTACCTGAGCATTTCCCCCAAATGCTTTAGCTGTATTTTCTACAACCTCAACGATTCTTTTTTTCATAAAGGTACGTGTTTCTTGATCAAGTGTTCTTAATGTTCCTCGAACGGTCACTTGATTACAAATCACATTCCCTGCACTTCCCCCCTCAATCATTCCTAAGCTTAAGACCGCTGATTGAAAAGGTGATAAGTTTCTACTCACTAAACTTTGTAACGCTGTAATTGTATGAGAGGCAATCAAAATAGCATCTATTCCATCTTGTGGATAGGCCCCGTGTGCTTGTTTTCCATGAATCGTTAGTGTAATAGTGTCACTAGCTGCATGACATTTCCCGTAGTGAAATCCGACCTCACCAACACTTAACGTTGGACGAACATGAAGTCCTAAAACATGATCAACTTTTGGGTTTTCCATGCACCCCGCTTCAATCATCGGTTTTGCTCCACCCACAGTTTCTTCTGCTGGTTGAAAGAATAACTTAACATTCCCGTTATACTCATTTGCTAGTTGTTTTAAGATATAGGCGGCTCCGAGTAAAATAGTCGTATGAACATCATGTCCACAAGCATGCATTTTTCCAGCATACACCGAAGCATACGGAACCCCTGTTTTTTCTTCAATCGGAAGAGCATCCATATCCGCTCTTAATCCGATCGTTTTATTTCCTTGTTGTCCCTTAATCAATCCAACAATTGCCGTCTCTCCAATTCGTTGTGTTACCTCTATATTCCACTGCTTTAAAAAATCTAAAACTAAAGCTGATGTTCGATATTCTTCTAAACCAAGTTCAGGATGTTGATGTAAATCTCGTCGAATACTTACAAGTTGTGGATAAATCTTTTCTACCATCTCTTGCACTCTTTGATACATCTTTAATCCTCCTATCTCATAAGATAGTTCATTATATGCTAGTAGTGCTTTAAAAAATGTATAGTCAACAAGATATTTTTCTCCCTCATAACATAAAAGAGTAGAAAATCGT
>artificially_reared_2__coassemble_618_pt1 | contig 17146 bp, 16 predicted proteins | sample artificially_reared_2__metabat2_low_PE_015 | metagenome-assembled genome bin artificially_reared_2 | reverse complement strand
ACAGTTAAAGATCCAGAAAGTGTATCTGATCAACCAAATTGGAAAGCAACAGGAGCTTTAGGATTAATTATTAAAGATAACGGAATTCAAGCGATTTATGGACCGAAAGCAGACGTGTTAAAATCAGAAATTCAAGATATTTTAGGCCTATAGGAGATTAGAATGAAAGTATTAACTTTAAATTGTCATGCGTGGCAAGAAGAAAATCAGATGGAAAAGATAAAACATTTAGCACAAGTTATTAAAGAAAAACAATACGATGTCATTGCTTTACAAGAAGTGATGCAATTAATCGATGAAACGACAGAAGAGAAAGTGAAACAAGATAATTACGCCGTTGTTTTATTGAGTGAATTAATGAAGTTAGGTGTTTATGACTATCAATTTATTTGGGATCTTGCTCATATTGGATTCGATGTTTATGAAGAAGGATTAGCTATTTTAACAAAAGGTGAGATTAAAAGTGCGAAGTCTTTTTTAGTCACGAAAAGTCAAGATATTCAACATTTCCGAACTCGTCGTATTGTTGGGTTAGAAATTATGCATGAAAATCAGCCAATCACGTTTTATTCTTGTCACTTAGGCTGGTATCACGATGAAGAGGAACCATTTAAAGGCCAAGTCGATGAATTAGTGGCTCACTTAGATTCCGATCAGCTTAATATTATTATGGGAGACTTTAATAATGATGCAAATGTACGTGGAGAAGGGTATGACTACATATTAAGTAAAGGCTTAATTGATACGTACACATTAGCAAAAACAAAAGATGAGGGGTCAACGGTTGTAGGAAAGATTGATGGATGGTCTGAAAATAAAAGAGATTTACGAATTGATCTTGTTTTAACGAATCAACCTGTGACTGTTAAATCATCAAATGTTATTTTCAATGGCAAAAATAAAGACATTGTATCTGATCATTATGGAGTTGAAGTAGAATTTGATCTGCATTCATAAGAAAAGTCTCGCTACAACTGTTTGTAGCTGTCAGATAAAAGAGGGGAATCTCATTTTGAGATTCCCCTCTTTTAATTATTCATTTGTTTCAGACGTTTCTAGTGCTTTGACTTCAAGATTTTGACGACGATTATCTAGTGGATTTTTATTGATGTGATGAACACGGAATCCTGGTTCACACTTTGTCAGATAGGTATCTAAATAAACACGTCCGGATTCTGTATGAGCAATTGCATAAGGTTGACCATTTGTTTTTTTCTGACAAACCCATGTATATTCGTCAGTCACTACTCGATCAAGATCCTCAGCAGAAATTAAAGCTTTATTAACTAAATTACCGTAACGATCTTTTAAGTGAATCGCAATGACATCATTTTCTAAAATATCATAGTCGTTTTTTTGACGACGATTATAGATTTCTAAGTTTTGTTTACGGTTATCCATTAAATCACCATTAAGATGGCGGATCGGTGCATTTGGACTTGTCCCTAATACAGTAGATTGAAGGGTTGGCTTAATATAACGTTTTTTCCCATTTTTAATCACTTCAATCGTTGTTTGAACAATGTATGTATTAAATTCTTTGCTCCATTGTGCCACCCATGTGTCGATGGCTTGCACTTTATCAAGATCTTCTAAATCAAATAAAGCTGTAAATTCTTTTCCTTTTTTATTATAAACTTTTAATTTTACTGTTTCATTTTCCATTTCATAGTGATGAGATTGTGTCATCAGAACGATCACCTCGTTAGATTTATTAGTTTTAACTATTAAATCATTATAACAAAAGATATGACAAAACACTACTTATTTTTTAAGTGATGGAAATAAAACTAAAACTGGGATAAAAGCATATGCAAATAAGATGGCTTTGAATAAAGTATAGTGTAGTTGAAAAATTAACATACTCAAAGGAGCTAAAAAAACATGTGTAATAGAAACTGTAATAATACAAATACTACTAATTTTGATTCAAATTCAATCTATAATTTTGGAACTGATGAAGATTACGGATGTGGAAGAAGACGTGGACGTTGTGGAAGTAGTGACAATCAACCTATCGTAACGAGTGGGGATGTCCTTGCCACAGGTAATGTTTTCGCCACAGGTAATGTTTATCGTGTGGGTCAAACAACTACGTCGGCAACAGGTAATCAATCAACATCTAGTACAAATGGAACAGGCACTTCATCATGCAATCAAACATGTTCATCATGTAATACAGGTGGATGTTGCTGTCGAGGCGCTTATCGCCAAGGGTTCCAACAAGGATGTCAACAAGGGTATCGCCAAGGGGTTCAACAAGGAACTCAACAAGGATATAAACAAGGATTCCAGAAAGGATGCCAACAAGGTTATCAACAAGGATATCGTCAAGGATATATTAATGGTCGATGCAGTGCAAGTAACAATGGTTGTTGTTCCCAAAACAATGGCGGATGTTCAACTACAGCTGATGATGAATTCTTTTTATTCTAAATAATCTCGTCGGTTAACGGGAGCTCTCTCTATTTGATTAAGTCAATAGAGAGAGCTTTTTATTGATCAGAATGCATCAAGTCGTTTAAAGATTGGAAGTGACCATGCTTTAGTTTATCAGATAATAAAAAAGATGTAGAATGGCTCTACATCTTTTTGGTTGAATTATTTATTTTCTAATGCTTGTTCGATTAATGGTAAGTATGAACCAACTTTGATTGATACACCAGTTACAGCATCAGTGTGTCCATCTTCATCAGTTAATGTTACTTTTCCTAAATCGAAGTTGTTAGCTACGATGAAGTCTTCTAATAAATCCATTTGCTCATGCCAAGCTAATTCTCCACCCATATCATATGTTCCAGCTTCAGAAGCTTCACGTTTTGAAGTTCCATCTTCTTGGATAACATCGATGTTTAAGTTAACAGGTGTTCCGTTAGAGTAAACGATTTCGATAACGTTACCATCAGTTGTTGTTTCTTTTACTCCTGAGAATTCAAAGTTAGTTTCTCCAGCAGCTACTTTATCCATTAATTCTTGTACTAATTGTACGTAAGAACCAACTTTCATTGATACACCTGTTAATGTATCAGTGTGTCCGTCTTCATCAGTAAGGTTGATTTTTGTTGTATCGAAGTTATTTTCTGTTAAGAATGTTTCTACTGCTTCGATTTGTGCATCCCATTGTAATGCACCTTCTGCTTGGCTCATTACGTATTCACCGTTAGCAGCCATTTCTTTTTTAGATGTTTTTCCATCAACTAAAACATCGATATTTACTCCAGTAGGTTTTCCATTTTCAAATTCCATTGAGATTGCAACAACATCTGTTGACTCTCCAGTTGGATCAACTAATGTTTCATAAGTTAAAGCTCCTGTATATCCTTCACCATTTTGAGCTTCTGTTGATTGATTTGTTTGTGGCTCTTCAGTTTTTGGAGCTTCGTTTGAACACGCACCTAAGAATAATACTGCTGATGCTAATGCAATTAAAAGTTTACCTTTTAACATATGTTTGTACCCCCTACGGTTAAATTTGTATCTAAAAGACAAGCAATATTTTAACAGTAAACGGTTAAAAATGTAAGTCCTTTTTGTGTTTTTTTTAACAAAGATAAACGAAAAAAATAAAAAAATGTCAAATAATTAGCAAAAAATGTAATAAATTAAGTATTCTAACGAAAAAAATACAGATTTCATGTATAAAATGTGAAAAAAAGAATAAAGTTCAAAAGGGTTAAAAATAGCCTAAGTTGATAGGCCAACCAAATGAGCGAAAAATACTCACCACTTTCTTAAAGGGGTTTAAGATTGTTTGAATTTATATTTTAATTTGGTAAGGTCGTTTGCTTCGTGATGATCAAGATTAAGGGACGTTCTAAATTAAAAAATGATAACAATCCATTAGTGAATAAGGTGGAATCGGTTACAGGCAGGAAAGGTTAGAACAGGCATGAGGGCTATGATAAAATAAGGTTAGATTAAGTGTTGATCATGAGGGGATGAATAACATGGGTACAATGGAACGTAAATGGTGGAAAGAAGGAGTCGCATATCAGATTTATCCAAAAAGCTTTTGCGACAGTAATGGGGATGGAATTGGGGATTTAAGAGGGATTATTAGTAAGTTAGATTATCTCGCTCATTTAGGGGTTAATATTCTTTGGTTATGTCCAGTTTATCAGTCACCAATGGATGACAATGGATACGATGTTTCAGATTACTATCAAATCGCGACTGAATTTGGGACGATTGAAGAGTTTAAAGAATTATTAACTGAAGCGAAAAAACGAGGCATGAAGATTATTATGGATCTTGTTTTAAATCATACTAGTGATGAGCATCCATGGTTTGTTGAAGCGCGTCAGTCGTTAGATAATCCGTATCGTGATTATTACATTTGGCAAAAAGGAAAGTCAGATGCCTTTGGAAATGAAGTGGAACCAACGAATTGGGCCTCCTTCTTTACGCCATCATGTTGGGAAAAAGACGAACAAACAGATGAATATTACATGCATATTTTTTCAAAGAAAATGCCTGATTTAAACTGGTCTAATGAAAACATGCGTGCTGATTTATTTAAAATGGTTATGTGGTGGTTAGAACTTGGAATCGATGGATTTAGAGTGGATGCGGTGGCTCACTTGGATCGTGACTTTACGTTTACAGACTCAACGATGAATAGTGCAGGAAAATATAAAGAAGATTGGTCAAAGTTTTCAAATCTTCCAAATGTTCATACTTACTTAAAAGAATTAAATGAAAAAGTTCTTTCGAAATACGATATTTTCACCGTTGGAGAAGTGGGAGGCGATGCTGGGATTGAGGATGCCTTAAAGTATGCTGCTAAAGACTCAAAAGAGTTGGATATGGTATTTACGTTTGATCATTGTTGGCTCAATAATGGCTTTAATGCATTAGATGAAACGTGGAGTAATCGAACAAATTTAATCCAGTTAAAACAAGTATTTAAAAAATGGCAATCAGGTCTTTATCATCAAGCATGGAATCCATTATACTGGTTAAATCATGATCATCCACGCGTGATGTCACAGTATGGGGAGCCCACGCATTATCATAAAGAATCTGGAAAAATGTTAGCGACCTCTTTGTTACTGATGTGGGGAACACCGTTTATTTATAACGGAGAAGAAATTGGAATGACAAATGCCAATTATAATGAACTAGAAGATTACCGCGATGTGTCAACGCTTGAAAAGATTAAACGTTTAAAAGAAGAAAATTATCCAGAAGAGTTGATTAAACGTTATATTAATGTCACTTCACGAGATAATGCCAGAACACCAATGCAGTGGAGTGATGAAGAAAACGCTGGGTTCACAACGGGGGCGCCATGGATTAAAGTGAATGAAAATTACAAGTGGATTAATGTAAAAAATCAAATGGACGATCCAGATTCTTTATTTAATCATTATCGTCAATTAATTGAATTAAGACGTTTTAGCTCATATAAAGATGTCATTGTTTACGGTGATTACACACTTTTAAATGAACACCATCCAAATGTGTATGCTTACCTAAGAACATATGAAGATAAAAAGTTATTAATTGTGTCGAATTTCTTTGAACAACCAGCCATTATTTGTTTAACGAAATGGAACGTGAAAAAGGTGGTTCTATCAAATTATAACGACTCATCAACTCAACTAGGATGCTTAAATTTACGTCCATATGAATCGATTGTTTTTGAGGTTGAATAATTAAAAGAAGTGCTAAATAGAAATTTTAGATGGAAGTTGTCATTCATCATGAGATAAAGTCACACTAGTATGATATAATAAGAAAAAAACATAGGTGGACTTAAAATGAGAGAAGCTATAAATCTTATCACATTAGTTGGTTTCTTTTTTCTTGTTTTATATCATGATCGCCGACAACCCCAACCATATTTAAAGTTTGTTTTAATCGGACTGGTAGCTGTTGGTGTGACAAAAGGTGTTTTACCGTTGATTAAGCAGGATGTTATCCGTTATTTGTTAGTGAGTTTGACCTTGCTCATTGGATGGATCAGTTACGTTTGGTTAGAAAAAAAGACAAGACAACATAAAAACTCGTAGAATAATAGTTCTACGAGTTTTTATGTTGTCATGAAAAAGAAATTTTAAAGCAAGTGTGACAAAGGAAAAGACGCCATGTCAAAATACTCATATACTATCATAAAACGATATTCATTCTGACAACGTTAATTTAACTTCATGAATTAGGCAATGGCATATATGCTAATGGATTCTTTGAATAAGATACAAAAGAGCAAGGATTGTAGTTATCTTAAAGTAGGATAAGAACTTACGAAATCTCTAATTCGAGGTGAGGAAAATGGTTAATCGAGGCAATGATGGATGGAATAAAGGGATGTTACAAAAACGAGAAACAAAGTCTTCCCAAGCAACACGGAATCACAGAAAAACGCCTCTTCAACAATTTGACGTTGCGGCATTCTTTGAAGAAAATCTATTTGATATCATAGATTTAGAAGAAAATCGTTCAGGCGTTAAAGAATTTGAAGAGGCAGTTGAGAAAGAAGAATAAATAGCATGGATTTACCTCGACTTGTTCAAAGTAAAGATATTCATCGTGGGAAAATCTTCTACGTCGCCTTACCGTATACGCAGGGAAGACCGTTTCGGTTTGTTGAAAAAGATGAAACGCACGAAGACTTATACCGCATCATCGAGCGATTAGATGGATTTGAAGGAAAATCAGAGCCGGAAACAGGAAAGCGTCGGTCAGAAAGTCTTGAAGTTGTAACAGGTATTAAGTTACGCCCATGTATTATTATTCAAAAAGATCAGTATAATCATAACGATAATTATCCTTTTGTTGTTGTGTTACCGATCGCGACACTCACAAAAGATCATAAGCAACGTCCGATTTTTAAACGTCTGATTGAACATAATGATTTGGATCAGTTTTACTACTTAGGAAAAGACTGTTATATTACAGTCAATGATCCGAAACGTGTTTATAAAAATACGTTGTTTTATGTAGAAGGTCGATTAAAAATTGAGGAATGTGACATTGATATGGATGAACTCATGATGCGTTTTGCTGAGTGTTTAGCTGTTAAAAAAATTCGATCAGAGTAACAAAAGGATGAAAAGGAGGAATCAACTCGATTCCTCCTTTTCTTTTATGAAGAGCTAGGTTAGGATCCTCGAGATTTTTAAAACGATGAAAGAAAGTTAGAAATGAAACATAAGATTGTCATCATTGCTTCCTCGTTCATGAACCTAAAGACTATGGGCTATTATGAAAATGAAGAAAAATGTCAGATAAATGGTCAAAACTATTTGTTTTAGTGAAGGATTATGGTAAATTAAAGAGGCTGACTAAAGATTTTGATCGTCAGTAAGAAAACATCCGTTCTTGAAAGTATGGAAGGATAGGTAGTTAAAAGAGAAGGGCGTAACAAAAGTATGACAACGAAGAGAATGATGAAACGAACAGATATTAAACAATTAATTGAAAAAGTAAAAGTCTTAAGTCCATTTGAATTAAAAGATGAATTAATTAAGATTGCAGAACGATCAAGATTGTTAACGAATCGTCAAGTGTTAAATGCAGGACGTGGAAATCCAAACTGGACGGCGGCTACACCGCGTCAAGCCTTTTTCACGTTAGGTCAGTTTGCAGTTGAAGAAACTCAGTTAACGTGGTGTGAAGGAGACTTAGCAGGAATGCCAAAAAAAGCTGGCATCTATGACCGATTTTTAACGTATGTAAAAAATCATCCAGAGGCACCGGGAATTGATTTGTTAGCAAAAATCGTTGACTATGGAATCAAAGAACATCAGTTTAATAAAGATGAATGGGTGTTTGAATTAGTTGATGGAATTATTGGAGATAATTATCCTGTTCCTGATCGAATGTTAGTTCATATCGAGCAAGTGGTGAAAGATTATTTAATAAATGAAATGGGAGGAGATTATCAAACATCTACACATGATTTATTTGCGGTTGAAGGCGGGACAGCAGCCATGTGTTGTATCTTTGATTCATTAAAAGCAAATTTCATTTTAAAACCAAAAGATAAAATTGCTTTATTTGTTCCTATTTTTACGCCATATGTAGAAATTGCTAATTTACCTTCAAATGAATTTGAAATTGTTTGGATTCATGCCTCAGAAGTGAATGAAGCGGGCGTTCCAACGTGGCAATATCCAAAAGAAGAGTTAGATAAATTAAAAGATCCATCGATTAAACTGGCATGTATCGTTAATCCAAGTAATCCACCAGCTGTGGCAATGAATGATGAATCATTAGATTATTTAAAAGAAATTGTGACGAATCATCATCCAAAGTTAATGATTGTCACAGATGATGTGTATGGAACGTTTTGTGATGGATTTAAATCGTTAATGGTGACCATGCCATACCATACGTTAGGGGTTTATTCTTACTCGAAATATTTTGGAGTGACTGGATGGCGTTTAGGTGTCATTGCTTTAGCCAAAGATAATGTATATAATGAGCTCATCAACGAGTTACCAGCTTGTGAAAAAGAGTTGTTACATCGTCGATATGAGGCACTGACGACAACTCCAGAGGCGATTTCATTTATTGATCGTTTAGTTGCAGATAGTCGTCACGTTGCTTTAAATCACACGGCAGGGTTATCAACGCCACAACAAGTACAAATGGCTATTTTTTCTGCTTTTGCACGTTTAGACCAAGATAATCGCTATAAAGAACAAACAAAAGCGATTTGTCGTCGTCGTGAGCAGTTAATTTATCAGGAATTAAAGTCTTATCCATTTGTTAAAAATTCATTAAATACAGCGTATTATAATAAATATGATTTATTAGTTTGGGCGAAGTTAAAGTATGGCGAATCATTTGCTCATTACTTACAAACAGAACGTCACGTATTAGACTTTTTATTTGATTTATCTCAACGTTACGGTATCGTTTTATTAAACGGAAGTGGCTTTGAAGGTCCTGAATGGTCGATTCGTGTCTCATTGGCTAATTTAGATGATGAAGATTATCAAAAAATTGGTCGAGCGATCAATGAATTATTTGATGAGTATGCCAAAGAGTGGCGTATGAATCAAAAGGCATTTGCTTAACTGAAATGTTAAAAATCCTCTTGTGATGAAGACAAGAGGATTTTTTTATGTGCGATAAAAGAGATGATTGTTTAAATTGTTTCATTGTATAATAGACTTAACAAAAGATGAGGAGGAATCGTTATGATAAAAGGAAAAACAAATGCCATGCGTTTGTTAGATAAACATAAAGTTTCATATGAACTACACACTTATGAATCGAAAGAAGCGATGGATGGTGTGACAGTCGCTTCAAAAATTGGAAGATGTAAAGAGATGGTGTTTAAAACGTTAGTGACACGAGGAAGTAGTCAAACGATTTACGTGTTTGTGATTCCAGTTGAGAAAGAATTAGATTTAAAAAAGGCAGCTAAAGTCGTCAAAGAGAAAAAGATTGAAATGATTTTAGTGAGTGAAATCAATGCATTAACGGGGTATGTTCGAGGTGGATGTTCACCGATTGGAATGAAGAAAAATTATCAAACGGTCATTGATGAAAGTGCTCAAACACTTCCTTCATTTATTGTAAGTGGTGGTAAAATTGGATTGCAAATTGAAGTGAATCCGCACGATTTAGTAAATATAATTCCGCTTCAATTTGCTTCCCTTGTTGTGGAGAATGACTAATGTGGATCGCTTATTTAGTTTTTATTAATATACTGGGTTTTTGCTTGATGGGAATTGATAAAAGACGGTCAAGATTAGGAGAGTGGCGAATTAGTGAAAAAACGTTATTTACTTGTGCGGCTTGCTTTGGAAGCTTTGGGATTTATGCAGGAATGAAACAATTCCGTCATAAAACGAAGCATTGGTCATTTAAAATCACCATCCCGCTACTTCTTGTGCTTCAACTAGGAGTCATCATCTATTATGTCATTCTTTATAAAGGTGTATAATCACATATTTTTAAATTAAATCTTTAAACTAGTCTTAATTAAGACTAGTTTTTTAGTATTTCAAATAAGAGATATTGTTAGAGTAGAAGTTTTTCATGAGGGAATGAGGGATAAAAGATGATAAATTTTTAAAAGTTGGTTCTAAAAATGAAGTAGAAAGACGAACGAGATAACTTCCTGAACCTTTTTGATTGTTTTTGAAAGTTGCTTCGGAAATGGATGAAATATTCCCCAAATCAGTTCCATCAAGCAAGGTGAAAAATGGATCAAGTCTAATGATCAAACAAATGAGACTATTATTGTTAGTTAATTAAAAACATCAAATCACTCTCGTTCTCATCAATTGGTAAATTTAAAAGTTTGTCGATAAGCTCAACACTTGGTACAATAGTAGATAAGAAGTGAGTGTGAGGAGAAAAACATGTATTGGGTTTATATCGTTAAATGTTCAGATGAAACGTATTATACAGGATATACGACTGATTTGGATCGTCGAATGAGGGAACATAATGAATCGAAAAAAGGGGCAAAATATACAAGAACGCGTCGACCTGTTGTGTTACAGTATGCGAAACATTATGAGACTCGACAAGAGGCTTGTCGTCGTGAGTATGAAATTAAACAATTATCAAGAAAGCAGAAAGAATCGTTAATAAAAAGTCAAAATTTGACTGATAGTTGTTAAAGCATACTAATTGACATTCTTGAGTTAATCATCTATACTTAAATTAGTAATCATTACTATTATATTATTAATAGATATAGTGAGTAAAGTAGGTGGTTTATATGAAATATTCAAAACAACGAGAAATGATTTATAACTGCGTGAAAGAAAATCCCTTACATTTAACAGCGGATGCGATTTATGAGATGTTAAAAAAAGATAATCCGAATTTAAGTTTAGGAACGGTTTATCGTAATTTATCTCAACTTGCGGATCATAACATGATTCGAAAAGTGAGTATCCCAGGATATCCTGATCGTTTTGATGGGACATTAGATGATCATTTTCACTTCTTATGTTTAGAATGTGGCGAAGTACATGATTTATTTATTGAAGAATTACAAGGTATTGGTTCTATTGTTGAAAAAGCAGCGGGTGTCGATGTATCAAAGTGTGAAATGACGTTTAAAGGTGTTTGTCCAGAGTGTAAGGTAAAGCACATTAATTAAAAAAATCCTAGATTATCTAGGATTTTTTGTTTATGATCATTCGTTAAAAGGAAAAACCGTTTAGTTGATGTAAACTAAACGGTTTTTTTATGAATTATATTTTAGTCTTCATTTATGACGTGAGTGAATGTTTTACGATAGAAGAGGATGAAACAAATAACGGTTGTACTAGCTGCTAACACATCTGCTACAGGTTCTGCTAAGAAAACTAAATCTAGCTGTGTCATGAGCATAGTTAAAGTGGCTGGTAAAATAAAGATTAAAGGTACTAATAAAATCATCTTACGTAAAAGGGCAAGAATTAATGAAATCTTTGCTTGACCTAACGCTAAGAATGTTTGTTGACAAGCGACTTGTGCACCTAAAACAAAAATACCTGCAAAGAAGATACGAATACTATGAGAGGTAATTTCAACAAGCTCTGGTTTATCGTTGAAGATATTAACAAAGACTTCAGGAATAAACATTAAACTAGCCCACATCGTTGTCGTATAAATTAAGCAAACGACTAATAACAGTTTAAACGTTTGTTTGACACGATCATATTGTTTAGCCCCATAGTTGTAACTAATGATTGGCTGTGCACCTGATGTGAGTCCCATTAAAGGTAGTAAAATGATTTGGTTAATACTACTAATAATTGTCATGGCACTCACGGCTAAATCTCCACCATATTTTGAAAGTTGATTATTTAATGAAATTAAAACAATACTTTCAGTGGCTTGCATAATAAAGGGTGAAACACCAAGAGCCAAAATAGGTAGAACAACTTTAGCTTCAGGAATTAAAAATTCTTTTCGAATTTTTAGTGTACTTTTCTTACCGAATAAGAAGCGAAGCACCCAAATGGCAGAGACAAGTTGCGCGGCAACTGTGGCATAGGCAGCTCCCTTAACACCTAAGTTAAATCCAAAAATAAGGATTGGATCAAGAACAATGTTAATAATGGCTCCCACCATAACAGTCATCATTCCGATTTTAGCAAATCCTTGAGTGTTTATAAAAGGATTCATCCCAATAGCTATTTGAACAAATAATGTTCCTAACACATAAATTCCTAAATAATCATTCGCATAAGATAGTGTTTGTTCACTCGCTCCAAATGCTAACAGTAAAGGTTCTTTAAAAATGAATAAAGCCGTCATTAATAAAGCCGAAATAATGACAAGCATTGAAAGGGCGTTACTCATAATTTTTTCAGCCCCGTCATGATCCTGTTTCCCCATTTTAATCGCAGCAAGTGGAGCACCACCCATCCCAATTAACGCACTTGTTGCTGAAATAAGCATGATGATTGGAAAGGCGACTCCAACCCCAGCCATCGCTAAATCACCTTCAGGTAAACGGCCAATAAAGATACGATCGACAATATTATATAAAACGTTGACTAGTTGAGCAATAATAGCAGGAGTTGCTAGTTTGAAAAGGAGTTTTCCAATTGCATCGTTCCCTAAGTCAGTAGTTTTGTTAGACATAAGATCCCTCCTAGAACATAAAAATTTGCTTTTGCTATCAAAGTATAATGATACTATAGTTTTGGACAATAAGAAATATAAAATACAAAAATATATCGATATTCATCAATTTTCTAGTAATGGAAAATTTTATAAATTAATAAGTATATTAATAGGTTCATAAAAGATGCGTGTCTATCGATGGGGGTTATTGAGGTTGTAGATGAACCCATCATAAATAAAGATGCAGTATGTTGAAGAAAATGGAAAAATTCATGAGTTTAATGAATGAAGAATTAAAGTTTTGTTAGACAAAGATATAAGGTGTAAAAAATCATAGTTTTTTATTTAATTAAATGGTAAAATTATGTAAATTAAATTAAAAAACTATTGGAGGATAGTATGGCAATTATAAAAAATGAAATACCTATATTAGAATACGATGATAGTCAACTTTCAGTTTTGATGCCTAATCATGAGAAATTAAATTTACAATTACCTAAAAAAGCGGTATTTGCATTCTTAGGTGATCATATTGATAAATATGCTAATAAACATAATTGTGAGATTGTTGCGAAGTTTGAATCAGCGACTAAAGTTTATCCTATCTATCTAACTCACTACCAAGGGCATGAAATTTGTTTATGTCAAGCCCCTGTTGGTTCTGCTCCAGCTGCTCAAATTTTAGATTGGTTAATTAGTTATGGAGTTAAGGAAGTTATATCCGCTGGATCATGTGGTGCCCTGATTGATATACCAGAAAATACGTTTTTAGTCCCCACAAAAGCTCTAAGAGATGAAGGAACTTCATATCATTATTTGCCTCCTTCAAGATATGTGGAGTTAAATCCAATGGCGTTAAAAGCGATTGAACAGACATTAAATAAACATAATTATTCTTATATTGAGTGCCTAACATGGACGACGGACGGCTTTTTCAGAGAGACGAAAGATAAAGTTGAATATAGAAGAAGCGAAGGCTGTTCTGTTGTAGAAATGGAGTGTTCTTCTTTAGCTGCCTGCTCAGAATTTAGAAACATAATATTTGGACAAATTTTATTTACAGCAGATACATTAGCCGATATACATAATTATGATGAAAGAGGATGGGGTGGAGATTCATTTGAAATTGCTCTATCTTTATGTTTAGATGCAGTCATTAATATCAAATAAACCATAATTTATAATAGAGCTTTACTGATTTGGGTATTTAAGCTCATTAATTCAATTTATTTCAGTTATAGAAAAATTTAAAAATACTATGAAATAGGAGGCTAATATTAGTATCCTATTTTTATTTAAAGATCTGTTATAAGAAGTTTTAAAAGTAGAATTTCCTTTCCGTTAAAGTGTTTTGACTGACTAATGAAAACAAATAATATATAGAATGTATTTATTTTAAATAGTAATAAGAATGTCTAATAGAGTGAAGATTAGGGTAACCTTTATTAACTAAAGAAAGAGAAGAAGACACATTTCATTAAATATTGTTTATAATATAAAAGACAAACGCACAGTCTAAGAGGTAGAGACGGTGATCGATGAGCTAACAGATGATAATTTAGCCCATCAAGTAGAGGATAGAAGCGTTTAATAGGAGGTTTGAAGTGAGAAAAATTCAAAAAATAATCTTATTTTTATTGAGTCTCATCACGTTTTTAATTGGTAGCTATACTGTTTTTGAGTTTAGTAAACGACCCAAAAATACGCCTAAAAAGTTTAAGCAAAAACCTTCAGTGGGGCGAAAAGTTGTGGCGTGTTTAGGTGATAGCCATACAAAAGGAACAATGGCGCATAATTTTGTTGATGATTTATCCGCTCAAATGGGAAGTAAAGGCTATGACTTTATTAACGCTGGGGTAAATGGCGATTTAGTTTACAACGTCTTATCACGGATTGATGAGATTGTTGACTGTCATCCAGATTATATTATTATTTTAATTGGAACCAACGATATTTTAGCTCAGTTAAGTAAACCGAATGAACTTCATTTTGAACTCAAAAAACAATTGCCTCAAAAACCATCTGAAAAGTGGTTTATTCAAAATTTAAGAACGTTGATCGATGAGTTAAAAATGAAAACAACAGCGAAGCTTGCGATTTTATCATTGCCCCTTATTAGTGAAGACCGTCATTCCGTTGCTTTTAAATCGGCCATTGAATACAGTCAAGAAATTCAAGAAGTGGCAAGAGAAAAAAACATTACGTATTTACCGTTAAATGAAAAACAACTTGAGTTTTATGAAAGACATCGGCCTAAAGCACATAAACCTGTTGTTAAAACACCGCTTGCGTACTTTATTCCTTCTTTTAAGCATTATATTTTAAGAAAGTCATGGGAAGAAATTTCACAAGAAGCGGGACTAACTTTAACGATTGATACGGTGCATCAAAATAAATATGCGGCCGAGATGATTGAACAGTTAATTGTTGATTTTTTAGAAAAAAATTAAAACTCCTTCAAATGAGGAGTTTTTTTAGTTCTATTTTAAAAATTTAGTGCATAGAGTTGATTGTAAAATAAAAAGAAAGAAGGTGTTGGTCATTAAACATTTGGCAAATGAAGCAGAATCAACTAATATCACAATTACAAATTTGAAAACAGGACTTAAACCGCAAGAAATCGAAGCATTAAAAGAGAAATACGGAACAAATGAATTCACAAAGCCAAAAGAACGTGGCCTATGGTTGGAATTACTGGATGTTTTTAAAGAACCACTGATGGTGATCTTAATTATCGCGAGTGGAATGAGCTTTTTAGTAGGAGAATATCAAGATGGAGTCGGAATCTGTATGGCCGTCTTACTTGGAATTATCATCGGTCGTATGACAGAAGGCCGCTCTAAAAAAGCAGCGGAATCGTTACAGAAGATGACAGGTGATATTCTTGTTAAAGTGCTTAGAGATGGAAGAAAACAAGTGATTCATAAAACAGAAGTCGTTCCTCGTGATTTAGTGTATTTAGAAACTGGAGATATGGTTCCAGCGGATGGAGTGGTCCTTGAGGCAACTGAACTTAAATTACGTGAAGATATGTTAACAGGAGAAGCTGATCAAGTCACAAAAGAGAAAGATCATATCCTATATGGAGGAACATTAGTAGGAAATGGTTATGGTTTAATGCAGGTGACTAAAATTGGTGATGAAACCGAAATGGGTTCTATTGCAAAAGAATTACATCAAGAAGAAGAGATGACCCCATTACAAATTAAGTTAGGAAAGCTCGGACAACGAATTTCCTCTATTTCATCAGCAGTTGCTGGGATGCTTTTTATCTATATGCTGATCCAAATTTTAAAAGATAGTCATATTCAACTTGATTTTACAAGCTGGGATAGTTTTGTTCATTCTTTAGATAGTATGTACTTTGTCTTTCCAAGCATTAAAACAGCCTTTGTTGTTTGTGTGGGGTTAATTGTAGCAGCGGTTCCTGAAGGATTGCCAACGATGATTAATATTACACTAGCCATGACGATGCAAAAAATGGCGAAGATTAATGTATTAATTCGCAAAAAAGAAGCTTGTGAAACGATCGGTTCAATTAGTGTGATTTGTAGTGATAAAACAGGAACGTTAACAGAAAATAAGATGAAAGTGGGTAAAGTGTTTGTCGATGGGCATGAAGTGTTATTTAAAGACATCGCTAATTATCCATTATTTATTGAAAACTGTTTAATTAATAGTTCAGCAGATGTTGAGTTTAATGGAACGCATCATAACTACATCGGAAACCCAACAGAAGGGGCCATTATTTCGATGGTAAACAATCCAAGCTATCGTCAAGTTAGAGAAGAGGCGACGATTGCAAGACAACTTCCATTTACATCATCGAATAAGTTTATGTTAACAGTGACGAAACACCAAACGAATTACCACATTTTATCTAAAGGTGCGCCTGAAGTCATTTTGAAGCAGTGTAAAATGGAGTTAGTCGATGGAAAGGTACGCCCGTTAACTAAGAGTCGTGAAGAAGCCATTTTAAATAAAATGAAAGAGTTACAATCCGATGCGATGCGTATTATTGCTTTTGCTTATCAAGAAACAAATCGCAAAGAAGAGTTTATCGGAAAAGAACGCTTTGATAATCAGTTTATTTTCCATGGATTTGTTGGAATTAATGATCCTTTACGTGAAGGCGTTAAAGAATCGATTGAATGTGCACGTCGAGCAAGAATTGAGACAAAAATTTTAACGGGTGATAACATTCATACGGCGATTGCCATCGGAAAAGAAATCGGTATTTTAACACCAGGTAAACGTGCCGTTGAAGCAAGTTACATTGATAGTTTAACAGATACCGAACTTAGAAAAGAAATTAAGGATATTGCGATTGTCGCACGTTCGATGCCAAATACAAAAATGAGAATCGTCTCTGCGCTTCAAAAAAATGGTGAAGTGGTTGCCGTTACAGGAGATGGAATTAACGATGCACCGGCTTTAACAAAAGCGGATGTTGGGATTGCAATGGGGATTGCAGGAACAGAAGTGAGTCGTAATGCAGCGGATATTATTTTAACGGATGATAGTTTTAATACGATTATTGAAGCCATTAAATGGGGGCGCGGAATTTATAATAACTTCCAACGATACTTACAATTTACGTTAACGGTTAACGTGA
>artificially_reared_2__coassemble_615_pt1 | contig 17247 bp, 16 predicted proteins | sample artificially_reared_2__metabat2_low_PE_015 | metagenome-assembled genome bin artificially_reared_2 | reverse complement strand
ACTGGACTTAACTCTGGATTACGTTTAATTCGACGACCATACCACATTAAAAATAATGTTGCAGCAATCGTTGTTACAGCCCAAACTAATGTACGATATCCAACACCTGATCCAGCTTGTACGTTTGCAATATTTTGTGCGACACCTACTGAAAATGGATTAATCATAGCAGTAGCAAACCCAACAATGCATCCCATATAAGAGATCGCCATCGCCATAATACTATCATACCCTAAAGCTAAACATAAAGGAATGAGCATCGTGATAAATGGAATCGCTTCTTCCGTCATTCCAAAGACAGCTCCACCAATTGAAAACAATCCTGTAATAACTGGAATCATTAACATTTCTTTTCCTTTAAATGATTTAACTGCATTTGTCATTCCCGCATCGATTGCACGAGTTTTTGTAATAATCGCAATTGCTCCACTTACAACAAATAAAAACGCGATAATTTCAGAGGCTCCCATCATTCCCTCTAATGGAGCTTGTAATAAACTAAAAATTCCTTGTGGCGTTTGCTCAACATAACTAAATGATCCATCAACAACAACGCTTCTTCCAGCATCATTAATAATACGTTCATAAGCTCCTGCTGGTAAAACCCAAGTTGCCACAGCTACAATAGCTAAAATGAAAGAAATAATAACTAATGTATGTGGAACTTTAAACTCTTTGGTTCCCTCTTTTTCGTGTGTTTTTGCTCTTTTTAAGCTTAACATATTTCTCTCTCCTTTTATTTCATGTTTAAATAGCTTTTAGTTTAAGGAGGTAAGTAAAAAGTCTTGAGCCATTCACTCAAGACCTTCAGAAAAGAAAAGTACCACCCTTAACTTCCAGTTCTTAAATGATAATTCTCCACAGTAATTAAAGGGACTTTAACATCGCAATCAAAAAGTCCTGAGTATCACTCAAGACTTTTATCATATAACCGAATTAAGTTAGGATGATTTAAATCTGGAATGATAGCTCTCCACAATAGTTATTGTGACAATGTTAAGCATATTATACTTAACACCAGCTCTATAGCCTTAAAGTATCAGCTATAGACTTCGGCGAGAATTCCTTTCCTATTGAATCAACATCTTCACTCCTCAATAGTACTCTTAATTACCGCACCTCTATCTAAAACCTATTTAATTTATAATTTTATCTTATCTTATTTTATACATAAAAACAACATTATTTTATAAAATACTATTAATTATCCGATACTTTTTAGTGTTGTAGATAAAAAAACTCTTATTTTCGACCCATTTTTACATCCCTATATATCAATTATAAGAAAAATTTCTTTCTATATTAATATAACTTCAAATAAAAAGGAGTCTCAAGGAGACTCCTTTTTTACTTAAGTAAAGCTTTGATTGCATCTGAGACAAACTCTACATTTGTACCGACAATTACTTGAACATTCGTTTTATTTAAATGAACAATTCCACGAGCACCCACTGATTTTAAACCTTTTTCGTCAATTAGTGATGAATCACTAACTTCTAAACGTAAACGCGTGGCACAATTATCTACCGATAAAAGATTATCAATTCCACCTAAGTATTTAACGTATTGTCTTGCTAGATCTTTATAATCTCCGCTAATAACTGTATTTTCTGTAAATTCATCCTCGTCGTCCTCACGACCAGGAGTAGGCAAGTTAAACTTAATAATTGCAAAATAAAAGACAGTAAAGTAAATGATGGCTACAACTACTCCAACCACTAAGAGAAGTAATGGTTTAGTGGCAAAGTTAAAGTTTAAAATATAATCAAGAAATCCAGCTGAGAACGTAAAACCATGTAAAATGCCTAATGAATCAACAATAAATCCTGAAATAGCTGATAGTAAGGCGTGTAATACTAATAAGATAGGTGATAAGAAAATAAACAAAAATTCAAGAGGTTCAGTTACCCCTGTTAAAAAAGCGGTGAATCCTAATGAAAGTAACATTCCTCCAATTGCTTTTCGTTTTTCCTTTTTAGCAGCAAAATAAATAGCTAACGCTAGAGCTGGAAGACCAAACATCATAACTGGGAAAAATCCAGCCATAAAATGTCCCGCTGTTGGATCGCCTGCAAAGAATCGATTTAAATCTCCGGTTGCTCCATTGAACTCTCCTAATTGGAACCAGAAAAATGAATTTAACACATGATGTAATCCTAACGGAATTAATAAACGGTTAAAGAACATGTACCCTGCAACTCCAAATGCTCCTAATCCTGCAATTTGAATGGATACGTTAGCTAAAAAGCCTTGAATGACTGGCCAAACGATAGCTAGTGGAATAGAAACAACAAATGAAATAAGTCCTGTCATAATTGGGACAAAGCGGCGTCCCCCAAAGAAGGCTAAAAATTCTGGTAATTTGGTGTTTCTAAACTTGTTATAGGCTAAACCTGCAATAACACCAGCGATGATTCCACCTAAAAATGAAATATCTAGTGTTCCAACGATATCTACTGCATAATGTTGTCCCCAATACTCTGCACAAACATTTGTTAGCGTTAAGTATGAAATAACTCCAGCTAATCCCGCTGCTCCATTTTGATCATCTGATAACCCAACAGCAACACCAACCGCAAATAACAGTGGTAAGTTATTAAATAAAGCTGATCCGGCTGCTGCTAAAAATGGTAAAACCATATCAACACCTGGAATAAAACCTAATGCTTCAATGACATCTGCTTGGCCAAAACGAAGCATTAAACCTGCAATCGGTAAGCAGGCAATTGGTAACATTAACGATTTACCGATACGTTGTAGGAACTTTATCATTTGTTCATCCCTCCATAAGATATCTTATATTTATAAAAATACTGTGCGAATCGCATCAATATTTTCATAACCCACTTCATGTTTATACTCTTTTATAATCACCATCGAGTAATAAAGATGCTGCTTCCTCATCAAGTATTAGAACAACATCATGATGAAATTGTAAGATAGATGCTGGGACTTCGGGTTGTACTTTTCCATAAACCATATCATGAATGGCTTGAGCTTTACTAGTTCCTGTCGCTAATAGCATAATTTTGCGACTTTTAAAAATCGATCCAGTCCCCATGGTAATCGCATATTTAGGAACTTCATCAATATGATTAAAAAATCGTGCATTAGCTTGACGAGTCGATTCATCTAATTCAACAATATGTGTTCCTTTTTCAAAGTTAATCGTCGGTTCATTAAATCCAATATGAGCATTATGTCCAATACCAAGAACTTGAATATCAATACCACCTACATCTTTTATGAGCTGCTCATATCTTATGCACTCTTCTTGCATTGAGTCAGCCATTCCATTTGGGATGTGAATGTGATTTTTATCAATATTCACATGATTAAATAAATATTCATTCATAAAGTAATGATAACTTTGTTCATTAGTAGGTGATATCGATAAATATTCATCCAAATTAAAAGTTTGTACTTCTGAGAAATCAACCAGTCCTTGCTGATACATAGTAACTAGATTTTCATACATTCCAATTGGTGTACTTCCCGTCGCAAGACCTAACACACAATTTGGTTTTAGTGTAATTTGACTTAATATCATCTGTGCTGCTTTTTGACTCACTTCATTATAATCTTTGCAAACTAAAATTCTCATTCTCTCACCCCTTAATGAAGTTGATTATAGACTTCACGCCCCTCAACAATCGTTAAATAACAATTCATTTGTTCATCAAAAATCGAAATATCAGCATCTTTCCCAATCTCTAAACTTCCCTTACAATTTGAAATTCCGATCGATGTCGCAGGATTTAAAGAAGCTAAATGGATAGCTTCACCAAGTGCCATATTTGTATGCTTTAAAAAGTTATACACAGCTTTATTTAACGTTAAAATACTACCTGCTAGATTCCCACTTTCTAAGCGTGCTGCACCATCTTTAACAAATACAGCTTGTCCACCTAAATCATAAACACCATCTTTCATACAACCAGCACGCATACTATCTGTGATTAACACGATTTTATCTTTGCCTTTATTGTCTAATAAGAATTGAAATAGTACTGAATTGACATGAATCTTATCTGCGATGAATTCAGTAAAAACATCACTTCCAAGTGCTGCCCCAACGACTCCAGGTTCTCGATGATTTAACGGCGTCATCGCATTAAATAAATGAGTCACATGTGAGCATCCACAACGAAATGCCTCTTTCGCTTCATGATAAGTAGCATTAGTATGTCCTATCGATAAAGTAATGTCTGTTTTTTCTTTGACTTCTTTAGTAAATGAATAATCCTTATCCATTTCAGGAGCATACGAAACTAGTTTGATGACATCGGTATAGTTTTTGATAAACTCATAGTTTGGTTTAAGAATATACTCATCAGACTGAGCCCCTTTATAAATCGCATTAATAAAAGGCCCTTCCATATGAGCACCTAATACTTTTGCCCCTTTTAACGGTTGATTCATACATAAACGAACGATATCTAAAGCTCGATAAATATCTTTTTGGCTCATGGTCATAGTCGTTGGTAAAAAAGCTGTTACTCCGTTTTTAGAAATTCCTGTACTAATGATTTCAATTGCTTCTTTTGTTTGATCCATTGTATCTGCACCACAGCTTCCATGCACATGAACATCTATTAAACCTGGAGCAACATACATTCCTTTGACATCGATTATCTCACAATTGTCTGGAATCTCAGTTTGAATCCCTTGAATGGTTTCATCAAAAACTAAAACTTTGTTTTCTATCATTCCACTAGGTGTAATAATTTTTCCATTAATGATCGCTCTCATACCTCACCTCGTCTAATTAATCTTCGTGTAAAACAATCTCAAAATCATGTTTATTACTCATAAAAATAGAAACAGTATACTCCATCACTTTTTCATCAGATGTATAAACAATACGATCTATTTTTAAAGCGAGTGTATTTCGAGGTTGTTTTAACAATTTAGCCTCTTCTTTATTAAGTATTATTGGTGTGATAATTTGTTCAGCTTTTATCACCCTATACTGATAGATTTCTTTATAGATATGATATAGAGAATAGTTTTGAATTAAATCTTCTGTTAAATTTGAACACATTTTCGGATTTAAATAAACGGTTTCTAAAACAACTGGATCTTCATTAATATAACGAATACGTTTAATCTTATAAGCGACAGATTGATCCATTTGGAGTTTTCTCTGTATATTTTGACTTCTTTCGCCTAAACTAAATTCTAATAATTCATTTGACACATCAAGTCCTTGTTTTTTTAGAATTTGTGTCAATCCTTCTAACTTTTCATACCGATGTCTTTTCTTTTTAAAAGCTACAAATGTTCCTTTCCCTTGTTGACGGTCCAATAATCCCTCGTTTACTAAATTTACAATCACCTTATTTACCGTCATTCGACTAATTCCTTGTAGGCGACAGATTTCACGTTCTGACATTAAAGCATCTCCCGGTTGAAGTTCACCTTTATCAATCATTTCTCGGATAATTTGTGAAAGTTGCAAATGTAGCGGAATATCTAGTTGTTTATCTACTTTTTTCAATAAAGGATCCCTTCTTTCCTCTTAGGCTAGATGGTATATACCAATTCCAATACACCCCTATTGTAGGTGATATCGTTTACTTTATCAAGTTGTTATTGGAAAAAAATTCAAAATATTTCCACAAAAAAAGGCGCGATGAAGTGCGCCTAGTTTTTATTAATTAGTGTCATTATTCTTTATCCTCTAGGAATAAACTTTAAGTTGATTGCTTAAGGTGAAATAACGAGCTTATTGCTTCTTTCCAAAAAGCAATAACTAAATTCATACAAATTAAATTCCTTAGTGTTAAGAATTATAATAAAAAGACTGTACTCATCAAAATCTCTACTTTATTGACTCTGAGATGGTTACAAGTACTTCACTTTCTAGTGTGGCCAGTACATCGTGTTCAACACAAGCGTTAAATGATAAAAAATCTCCTGTCAATAATTCATAACTTTGTCCATCACTAAAACTCATACTAATTTCGCCTTTAATGACATAAATGGTAGCATAACCATTATGATTATGTTTAGGTAAGCCACGCCCAACCTCAAATTTAAAATAAATAGTTCGAAACTTAGCATTATTGGCAATGACTTGTTTGGCTTCTTCTAAGTTTTTCAAACGATAAAATTCATTTTTTTCACTCATAGTTTACCTCCATTCTACTCTTTTAGTATGTTCGATTCTGTTGTTTATAATCTTCACTAAATAGGCTAACCCACATACGATACAGTAAGGAGGAGATGAAATGAATAAACTAGATTTAAATAAATTATGGATCAATTATCGATTACCTAACTTGGGTCAACTCTGTCCAAGACGTTACACGTTAACGCATTCAGATGAAACAGTTGACTTATTCTTAGTTGTTGGATCTGAATTTGCTTATGAAAAATTCACAGCAATGCGTGATGAGGTGATTGGTGAATGGTTAACTAATAGTGCTTCACAATACTATTTTTATATTCGCGTAAGAGTTGACGGTGTTGATGGCACTGAATCATCAGCTAAAAGAAATGAAATTTTTATTAAACATCTTCCGCTCACCTTATCTGCGATCAAACAAGGCGATCCACACCTATTTTATTTTTATCCACAATTTCTTAAAGCTCCTATATATGTTTATTTTCAATCACAAGATCCTAGTTTGAATCGTACAGAGTGCTATGGATCATTTAGCGATTATTAAATCATCTTAACAAATCCAGTACATTCATGAACCCGTTTATATCTTTTTTTAATCATATCCGGGTCACTACCTATATACTGACAAAATGACTGAATTGGAACTAAATCTTTGACCTGTGAACCAATCCCATTTGTTCCATCAATGTAAACATGCAAATAGGTACTTAACTTCATAAAATTTTGTTTTAAATACCAACGATGAATCCACTCATCATCACGCGTCCACGCCTCAAGATAGGTAATTTCTTTTTCTTTCAATCGATGTTCGACTTCTTTTAATAAAGCCACTCCAATTCCTTGATGACTATAGTCAGGATGAACAGCTAAATGCCAAATCATTGCACCTCTCGTTTCATGAGCAGTACAAATTTTATTTGGCTCTTCTTCATACTCAACATCGATTAAACCAACCACGATTCCATCCTCTATGGCGACTAGCTCAATCGATGGATATTGATAAACGTCCTTTTCTTTGATGACTATATCATAGTAAGCTGTATCTAAAAAAGCTAAAACTCGGCAACGTAACCAACTGATTTGATCGTCTGATTGATAATCTCTAATTTCCAAGCTAATCCCCCCTACCTATGAACATTATACTCACCTTATTCACCAATCATGTTTTCTTTTCATTAAAAAGAGGTATCGTTAAGATACCTCTTTTTAACTATTCTTCTATATAATTCACAGATGCTAAAGGTTCAGATGTATTCTTTAAATCTAAGACATGATCTAAGACAATCGTCACTACCATTGCTCCTAGTGCAAGACTAACCCAACCTAGACCTTCGTGATATAAAGGTAATCTCTCACAGAATGTTGTTAATAGTCCTAAATGAATACCCACTTGATTCAACGCATAAATGACACTTACAATTCCAGTCACTAAAATCGTGACGCGATAAACAAGAAAACTTTCTTTAATCAAACGATTCATCATTGATAATACAATTAATACGATGGCAACTGGGTAAATAGCATCTAAAACAGGAACTGAGAGCGAAAGAATTTGATTTAGTCCCATATTAGCTAATGTCATACTACATAAAGCTAAGATAGACGCCCATCCGTTATAGCTTATCTTAGGTGTTAAAGAAGCGAAGTATTGACCACATGAAGTAATTAATCCCACACATGTTGTTAAACATGCTAATGTAAAAACGATCGCTAATAAAATAGCGCCTGGTGTCCCAAAGATATCATTCATCACATACGTTAATGTCTGAGCACCATTTTCTGTTTCACCATGAACTGCACCACTCATTGCCCCTAAGTGTCCTAAAATTAAGTAAATAAAGATTAAGAGTGATCCCGCTACTAATCCTGATTTAATCGTACTTTGAATCACTAACTTCTCATCTGTAACACCTTTTGTTCGAATGGCTAACGCAATAACAATTCCAAAATTCAAAGCTGCAATGGTATCCATTGTTAAGTACCCTTCTAAAAATCCTTTAACAAAAGGGATCGTTTGATAAGCATGTGTTGGCATTCCATATTCGCCTATTGGTTTAATAATTGAGCCAACAAAGATTAAGACGATTAGGGTTAATAAAGTAGGAGTTAAAACTTTTCCCATTCGGTCCACTAACTTTGTTGGAGATAAAGCTAACCAATACGCACAAGCAAAAAATAAGGCTGTAAATAAAAATCTTGCTAATACGATTGAAACCTCAGCAGGTAAGTAAGGTGCTACTGCCATTTCAAAAGGAAGACTTCCCGCACGTGGAATTCCAAGTCCAGGTCCAATTGATAAATAAATTAAAACTGTAAAAATTGAAGCGAAAACTGGATTGACGCGCGCTGCTAAGTTATAGAGTCCTTTCGATTTAGCTACTGCAATCACCCCTAAAACAGGAAATCCAACAGCGGTAATAAAAAAACCTAACATTGCAATCCACATCTGATGGCCTGCACTTTGCCCTAGAAAAGGTGGAAAAATTAAATTTCCTGCTCCAAAAAATAAAGAGAATAACATTAAACTAACTAAAATAAAATCTTTTTTTGATAAATTACCCATGACGCTCTCTCCCTTCAAAGTTTATCCTTTCCCCTAGAATAAACTTCCTTTCATTTTAATATTCATTGATACTCCCACTGTCTTTAATCATCTTGATTGATCCCGTCACTCCCCCCTCTACATATTCATGCTTAACCCGAAGAACTAAGTTAAATGTTTGTCGCTTAAAACAAAAAAATCCCATGAATCTCACATTCATGGGACGAAGTTCTCCGTGGTACCACCCAAATTCTATAAGCTTAAAACTTATAGCACTTTACACATCTTATCTTTTACAAGAGTTCAATGGCTTATTTTGATAACGGGAAAAGACGCCCGATAAGACTTACTACTCGTTCAGTCTTACTTCTCAGAGATGATTTTCAATTAGTTCGTAACCATCGACTCTCAGCAATCATCGACTCTCTGTAAGGACTTAAACTAATCTACTCGTTCTCTTCATCGAATTTAAATTTGTTGTTGTGATTATATTAGCATCTCAATTCATCAAAGTCAATTTTATTTTTACATTTTATGGTAATTTTTATTGTAAGTGTTACGTATTCACATCTTGATTTACTCACTTCATTCACGCATCATAAAGAAGCTAACTAATATTTCATATAGTCTCACCTGATGTTAAAATGTTATAATATAATCTTACCCTGTGTCGTAAATTGACGAAAAAGGGTCTGAAATCTAATATATGAGGTGAAAAATTGATGACTGGTGTTGAACAGATTGTTAAAGATAAGACATTAACTTTCGAACAAAAAGTTGTCGCATTAGCACGTTACGCTGAAAACAGTGTTGAAGTCCTAAATATTTCAGAAGATACACAAGCTTTACGTGAAGCGGGAATCATTTGTGATTTATTTGAAGGAAATGTTCCTTATCGTCCACGTTACATTCTTCCAAATTACGAAAAATTTATGAAGGAAGGGTGTAAGTTTTTACAGTTAGATCCTCCGACAAATATTTGGGAAGCTACAAATTACTTATTAATTTTTTATAAACATGTTCCTTCAATTACAACGATGCCTGTTTATATTGGGAATATTGATTACTTATTAGAGCCATTTATTGAGGATGAAGAAGAAGCAAAACTTGCGATTCGCCTATTCTTTACTCAACTTGATCGCACGATTACAGACTCATTTTGCCATGCTAACTTAGGGCCTAAGGCAACACGTGCTGCAAAAATCATCTTAGAAGTTGAACGTGAATTAGAAAATGCGATTCCAAACTTAACTTTAAAATATAATGAGGAAACCCCTGATGATTTAGCTATTGAAGCGATTAAAACGGCTTTAGCTACAGCTAAACCAAGCTTTGCTAATCACAATATGTTCACTGAAGACTTAGGTGAGTACGGAATTGCAAGTTGTTACAATGGACTTCACGTCGGTGGAGGTGCACATACGCTCGTTCGTATGCGTTTATCTAAATTAGCTGAAACGGCAACAAGTATTGATGATTTCTTTAATCATAAATTGCCTCATGCCATGAATTGTATGGCTGATTATATTAATGAACGTATTCGTTATATCGTTGAAGAAAGCACCTTCTTTGAAACAAACTTCTTAGTGACTGAAGGTTTCATTTCAAAAGATCGCTTCACATCGATGTTTGGTTTAGTTGGTCTTGCAGAATGTGTTAATACGTTATTAAAAGCTGAAAAACTTGAAGATAAATTCGGTCACTCACAAATTGCAGACGACTTAGGAGTTCGTATCATGGAAACGATGGAGGCATTTATTCATCAATTTGAGAGTAAACATTGTAAAGTGACGAATGAACGATTATTACTACACGCACAAGTGGGAATTGGTGATGACATCAATACAAGCCCAGGTGCACGTATCCCAATTGGTGAAGAACCAGAGTTATGGAAACATTTAAAACAAACGGCTCGTTTCCATAAATACTTCCCATCAGGAACTGGGGATATCTTCCCATTTGAATTAAACGCTGTTAACAATCCAGAATTCATTTTAAATATTATTCAAGGAGCATTTAAAGAAGGAATGCGTTATTTCTCACTTTACTCATCAGATGCAGATGTGATTCGTATTACTGGCTATCTTGTTAAACGCAGTGAAATTGCCAAATTAGATCAAGGAATAGCAACACTTCAGGATACAGTTGTTCTTGGACAAGGACAAGTTCGTAATGGAAAAGTGTACGAGCGTAAAGTACGTTAATGAACGGTTACTTAAATAAGATTATTCCGTTTAGTTCAGTCGATGGACCAGGAAATCGTACAGCGATTTTTTTACAAGGATGTAATCTCGACTGTATTTACTGTCATAATCCTGAAACGATTAATCACTGTATTAATTGTAGCTTCTGTGTAAAAGCTTGTCCGGTTGACGCATTAACGATTAATCGTGAAAACAGACAAATTCTTTTTAACTCAAAATGTTGTATTGAATGCGATGCTTGTACAAAAACATGTTATCGCAACAGTACGCCTAAATACAAAGTAGCGACTGCTGATGAGATTATTAAAGAAATCGAAAATTACCGTCCTTTTATTCAAGGAATTACTGTCTCTGGAGGAGAATGTACCCTTCAAGCTGAGTTTTTAATTGAGCTATTTACGAAAGCAAAAGAAATAGGCCTCACTTGCTTCATTGATACAAATGGATCAACAGATTTAAGTCAGCAAGAAAAACTTATGAACTTATGTGATGGCGTGATGCTTGATGTAAAAGTTTGGGATAAGGAAACACATCAAAAATATATTAAAGCAGATAATGAGATGGTACTAAAAAATTTAGATTATCTTGTGGATTGTGGAAAACTTTATGAAGTCCGTACTGTTGTGGTTCCTGAATTATTTAATAATGAAGAAACTGTCACAAACGTGGCTCATAAAATCAAAAATTCAACTGCCCGTTATAAATTAATTAAGTATCGCCATCTAGGAGTTCGAGAAAATAATTTAAATCTGACTACTCCTACCGATCATGATATGAATCACTTAGAACGTCTAACTCATGAAGCGGGATGTTTCAATACCATCATTGTGTAACCATAAAATTACAAAATAAAGCAGACCAATAAGGTCTGCTTTATTACGTTCTACTTCAAATGAACATCATCATCTTTAACTAAAAAATCACATATTTTTTTGATAACTCTTAAATCATGACTAAATAAGTTATTCTTTTTAATCTTTAACCTTCCACTTACTAAGGTTCATATCATTTATTTTAAAACTCATGCATATCCTTTAGACAGGAATAACATTTATCCTTCATAAAAAGGAAGTGGTCTTATGGGGTGGTTTAATCAAAAAACAGCAGCCATCTGTTTAATCTTATTTATCGTATTTGTCCTACTATACACAGACTTCTTCGGTGACATCGGGAGATGAGACTACTTTAGACTCATCTCCTGATTTTTTAGTGATTTTAAAATACCCTATTTAAAATAATATTCTTATTTTTCACCTTTTAAAGACTTTCTAAAACAAACAATTCGATTAGATTCTTCAAAACCTACACTACGGTGGAAATTTAAAATTTGATCATTTGATAATTCGCAATCGCTTGTTAATTCTTCACACCCTTGTTCGATTGCCCAATGTTCACAAGCTGTTAATAACTCTTTAGCAATTCCTTGTTGACGATATGCTTCAACGACAAAAATTCCTTTTAAGTAGCCAACTGGAACACCATTTTCTTCATCGACAGAGCTATGGATTAAGTTAATCTGTGCAAATCCAATGGCCTCACTTTCATTATAAGCTAAAAAATAAGCCCCTTCTTTACGTTGAATCATCTCTGATATTTCTAAAGCAATAGCATGCATCGAATGATATGGCCATAAGACTAAAGCTAATCTTGCGACTTCTAACACTTCATCTAGACCCGCTTGTTTAATTCTCATAATATCTCCCTCCTAATTTCTCTTATTTAACTACTTCCGTTTTGGATTCTTTTTAATGATTTTATTCACTTATGTCTTTAAATGAGGACATTTAAAACTAACATGATTCTTTATTTACAGATCAACTAATGCTCTTTTAATTTTATGAAAGCGTATATAAAATTATATCTTTATTATACAACAAATATAAAAGTGCTTTCAATCAATATTACATAAAATTATCAAAATATGGTATAATGTCCTCAGATAAAGAGGGGGTTATAAAGTATGCATTGTTTCAAGCCAAAGGCTGATTACTCTAGACTAGACTTTATGCTTTATCATTGCGGAAGCAGTGATTGTGAAAAAAATCAATCATGGGGACCTGGTATACGTGATTACTACAGTTTGTATTATGTGACAGAGGGATCAGGATACTTAACAATAGATGGACAAGATTATACAATTGTAGAACAAACGTGTTTTTTAGTTCCTCCACACGTTGTGATTAATTATAAACCTGATTTATTAAATCCTTGGTCTTATCATTTTATTGGATTTAATGGTGAGGCAGTAAATGAATATTTAGAGCGAATTGGTCTGTCTACTTCATCTCCAGTTTTAAGTTTTGAAAATGGTCATAAAATAGAACAGTGTTTTGAATACATCTTAAATGCTAGCAATTATCCTAAAAGTGCTGACTTACAAGCAATTAGCGGATTTTATGCTCTGATTGGGACACTTTGTGATCACACAGAACCACAAATTCCAAAAATTCAGACGACAAGTCGTCAATCTGATTATATTAGACAAGCGATTGAATACATCGAAACGAACTATTCTCGACAAATTACGGTTGAAGAGATCTCAAACCATGTGGGAATTAATCGTAAATATCTAACGAAACTCTTTAACGAAAAGATGAACAATTCTCCAAAGAATTACCTCATTCAATATCGTATCAACAAAGCTTGTCGTTTATTAAAACAATCAACGCTAAGCATTCAAGAGGTTTCTCATTCAGTAGGTTATACAGATGCTTTAGTCTTTTCAAAAATATTTAAAAAAGTGATTGGAATCTGCCCTCGCGAATATCGAAGTGCTCATTTCATCTCTTAATGATTCTCTATAGGATATAGCCTCTTTAACTAAAATAAGTGCTATATCCCTTTTTTGATGATAAATGCAGGACTTAAAATAACGATTAAGAAACTTTATCTAATGATCTTTTATCGGTTTGTCCTTCATTTTAATATCATCTTATTACGATAACTTTTATGTCTTCATGACTTAAAATAATTGATGAATCAAAAAGGAGTTTTTAAATGGCAATTAATATTAAAGAGTTATTAGCGAATGCCTTACTCGATTTATGTGAATCTACTTCTTTAAAATCTATAACCATCAAAGATCTTCTTAATCATACTGGCGTCAGTCGTCAAACCTTTTATAATCATTTTAAAGATAAAAATGATTTAATTCAGTACATTTATGTTAGTAAAATTATTCCTTGTTATCACGATTCAAAAGTTGAAATTGATTTTTACACATCTTTACTAGACTCCTTTAATCGTATGAAAAAATATCGTATCTTCTTAAAACAAGCGTGTTTATTAGAAGGACAAAATTGCTTAAAGGATTATATTTTTGAACACTGTAAACAATTTGATTTAGATTGGCATCAACATCTATATGGAAAAAATCCAATGCCTGATACTTTACGTTTTGCAACGGAATATCATTCGTTAGCATCGAGTAGTATGACGTTATCTTGGATTTTATTCGACTTCCCTATCTCTTGCGAAGAAATGGCTGATCTAATTACTGAGCTAAGAAGTGTTGGGATGGATCAACTATTTGCAGATGGTGACTATAAAAAAAATCCTTATGCGAAACTAGACATTTAATAAAAAAAGTCAATATATAGACATCTCTTTTTAAAGTATAAATTGTATGCCCTTCTTTAATCAACTATCATAAATACTAAAGCATAAGTGATCGATCAATGAGGAGGTAGTTAAGGTGGAGTATACAAACTTAGGAAATACTGATATTAAAATTTCAAGAATTTGTATGGGGTGTATGGGATTTGGTGATCCAAATCAAGATCCACATAGCTGGACTTTAAACGAAGATGAGTCTCGATTAATTATTAAAAAAGCATTAGAGTTAGGTATTAATTTTTTTGATACTGCTATCGCCTATCAAAATGGAACAAGCGAACAATATCTTGGACGAGCGTTAAAAGATTTTGCTAAACGAGAAGACGTTGTCGTGGCAACAAAGTTTCTTCCAAGAACTCAACAAGACATTGAACAAGGAATTACCGGACAACAACACATTGAACGAATGCTTAACCAAAGTTTAAAAAATTTAGGAATGGATTATGTAGATTTATATATCTATCATAAATGGGACGATAATACGCCTCTTTATGATATTATGGATGGATTAAATAATATGGTGAAGGCAGGAAAAGTAAAAGCTATCGGGATCTCAAATTGCTTTGCCTGGCAAATCGCAAAAGCAAATGCATTAGCTGAACAATACGGATTTGCTAAGTTTGTTTCCATTCAAGGACACTATAACTTAATTTTTAGAGAAGAAGAAAGAGAAATGGTTCCTTATTGTAAAGAAGAAAACATTGCATTAACACCTTATAGCTCACTAGCAGGTGGTCGCCTATCGAAGCATAAAGATGAAAGTTCAAAACGACTAGTCGAAGATACATATGCACAATCTAAATACATTCACACTGAACAACAAGATCAAATCATTATTAATCGTGTTGCTGAACTCGCAAATAAAAGACAAGTATCTATGACTGAAATTTCATTGGCTTGGCTTTTAATGAAAGTAGCATCTCCAGTTGTTGGGGCTACTAAACTACATCATGTTGAGGGCGCAGTTAAAGCGGTGCAGTTAAAACTAACTGAAGAAGAGATCAAATATTTAGAAGAGGCCTACATTCCTCATAAATTAGTAGGGATGATGGCTTAGTTAAACAAAAAAAGAGCTTGAATTGATCGAACGCTTAATTTATCGTTCGAATCATTCAAGCTCTTTTTTATCAGACTAATTTAATGATGTTTTTATTATTCACCTAAAAAATTAAGCGTATCAATAACCATTTGATTTTGTTGCTCAATCACTGAAATAGTAGCTTCTAAGTCACCACTTTGTTCACCATAGATTCCAAACTGAGCATGATTACCACCTAAAATTTCTGTGTATACAGTATCCTCTGGTAAATTATCAGCTTTATTGAACACTTTCTCTTCTGTTGATAACCCATCAAACTCTGCATAAAGACTTAAGACATTTAAGTCAGTTGTTGATAAGTCAGTTGAAGACGCAGGATAAGATCCTAATAAAATCACACCATCGACTTGATCTAAGTGATTTGAGGCATAAGTTGTAGCACTTACTCCACCCATTGAATGTCCTCCAACATACCATGAATCAATTTCTGGATGTTTTTCAATGAACTGACCTGCTTTTTCATTATCTGCAATCGAAAGGTTTAAGTTCACTTCTGGAATAGCTACTAAATAACCTTGTTTTGATAATTCATTAGCATAATAACCGTAACTTAATGGTTCAACTAAAGCACCTGGATATAAAACGATCCCGACTCCATTTGCTTCGTTTTTTGGTTCAAATACGTAAAAATCATCGACTTTTTTATATTCATCGTCAGACACTAGTTCAAATAATTGATCCGTTGGTTTATAAGTTTGATTTAACCAAGTAAATCCACCGATCAGTAGAACAAGAAGAATCGCTAAAAACCCAAATAAAGTATACTTTATTCCCTTCTTTTTCAAATGCTTTCCTCCTCAATTTTAAGCTTAACTCTTTCCTATTATATCATATTGAGAATTAGCGTCTATTGGCTTTCATAAAAGTCTACAGTTTTTATTCAATTAAATATTACATTTAAATTAACTGATAAAACAGTCCATGTTCATTACAGTGAAAATATAATTTTCCTCGCTTACGTTTTTCTAATCGACACTGCATACTCCATTCAGGATATTGCTTAGTAATAGTAACTGTATCTCCCGTTACAACAGCTATAAATGTAATATAATGTTTTTTGCTCATTTCATGATTTGAAGTAACATATAACTCCCCATCAGCATCTTCAATCATTAATTCATGTTCCGGTTCTACTTTTTTAGGAGCTAATGGTTCGAGTGTTTTACCACAGCAACTTAAGGTTGCCTGTGCCGTTGCTGTCATTAGATTGCCACACTGTGGACAAACATAAAATTTTACATTTCTCATATTCCCACCTACTTGTTCATTAATTTTTAACTCTCCAATTAATAACTGATCAACACTAATTCCAAAAATGGATGCTAATTCACGAAGTAAAGACACGTCGGGACACCCTAAGCCACGTTCCCACTTACTAATAGTTTTATCTGTTATATTTAAAAGATCTGCTACTTGCTTTTGTGTCATTTTTTTCTCTTTTCTTAACTCATAAATTAACTGACCTATTCTTTCACAGTTCATCTTCTTAACCTCCTTTCTCATTTTAGTCGTTATCATTGATTTCATTTTAACAACTTTTTTACTTAATTCAATAAACGCTCCGTAGAGTTAAAGATGAAAGCATTTAATTCATCTCATTTTGACCTTGTCAAGTTAAGTGTGTAAACTAATTTTTTAAAATTATATAAAGGGTGTT
>artificially_reared_2__coassemble_608_pt1 | contig 17315 bp, 18 predicted proteins | sample artificially_reared_2__metabat2_low_PE_015 | metagenome-assembled genome bin artificially_reared_2 | reverse complement strand
GAACCTATAAGCTCACACTTTTTTTAAGTGTCTAGCTTATAGGTTCTATTTTAAAATGTAACAGCTCTTTTTATTCTCTTAACTAAAACTATCTATTGCTGAACTGGAAACATATAATAAGGCATCGACATGGTCATTGGACGACCTGCCACTGACATCGGGTAACTCGCTACCCCGGATTGCCCCCCTTGATAGGGTAGCCCTTGATAAGGCATCATTTGAGGCTGATACGTCGGTTGTTGATTATAAACAGGTTGCGATGGAATGGTATAAACATTATGCGTTTCCTTAATCGGTTGCTTTTGTTTCATCCATTCATCAAAGTCTGGATAAAGTTCTTCATCTTCATTTGATGTGCTTGATGTGATGATTTGCTTTTGTCCTTGTTGGTTTTGTACTTGAGCTGCCTGTGGTCCATTGTATCCATAAGGAGCATAGCCATAAGGCATTGGAGCTTGATAAGGAATTGGTTGGGGCACGGGTTGAGGATAAACAGGTTGCGGTGCTGCTTGAGCATTTTTAGAGCCAAACGTGTTAGCTAAAAAGGCACCTGCTAAACCTCCAACAATAAAGGATCCAATTCCTCCAAAGCCACCATCACCACCCCAATGACCTGGACCTGGTCCACAGTTACCACCTGGTCCGCATCCACCACCATCAAAAAAGCCGTCATCAAATCCCCGATAACCTCTCATTAAATTATATGGATTTTTTCTATAGGAACGTGGCCAATACATAAATTCACTCCCTTCATGGAACATTTCTTTTATATTATATCCACCTACTCATCAAGTGGTGTTTAAAATGTATAAGAAAAAGGCTAAAGATTGCTTTAGCCTTTACTTTTTCAAACTAAACTTCATTGCTTCATCCACCGTCTCAAATACTTTTTCCGCGCACTGTTTGATTTCATCACATGCTTCAGGTAACGTATAGCCATGGAACGTTTCAAACATTGGAACGTCATTAAAACTATCTCCTATACAGTATACTTGATCAGGATTAATATGATGTAGCTTCGCAACATAGTCAACTCCTGTCGCTTTTGATAATCCTTTAGCTGAAATATCAACATGTCTTAAATTAGAATAAGCCACAATCTCATCGCCAAATTCTTGATTCATTTTTTTAGCAAACTCGATGGCCTGTTCGTGACTTTTCATTTTAATCGAAATTTGTACAACTGGTCGTTTTAACGACTCTTCAAGCGTTAGATTATATTCTTTAAAGAAAAGTTTGAATAGCTTAAATAAATAAAATGTTTTGTGACTCCATTTAAAAGTCGTTTGATAATGCCCATAAATACCGTCGGTAATTTCATACTGTAACAGATCCTCTGCTTGAATGACTTTAACAATTTTTCTTGCGACTGATTCTTCAATTGCTTGTTGAAATAAAATCTCACCATCTTTTGAAACGATAATTCCACCGTTTAACCCGACAATATAATCATAAACGATGCCATGTAGCCATTCTTCTAATCGTATTAATGAAATCGATCGCCCTGTTGCAAAAACAAATAAATGACCTTCTTTTTGCCATTTCTTTGTCATCTTAATATTTTTCTTTAAATCTAGTTGCCCCTTTAACGTATGCTTCCAATATGTTCCGTCGTAATCTGATGCGAATAATTTCATTACTCTCTTCACCCACATTCCTTTTTTCTTTAGTTTTAGTCTACTTGAAAACCTCGCAAAGGACAAGCCCCTTAATTGTCAAAAAATAACTTCTCTTTCTTGATCGAACGAGCTTTATTTATTTTTGCTTTCTTTTAATTCACTTGGACAGAAATGACTCAAAGGATTTTCTTTATTTTAGATCAACGAAGTATGAGTCAGTAACTTTTCTAATACATCATCTAGCTCTTGTTTTTTAATCTAAAGGATATCTATGTCGGTTAATTAAATCAGTATTTTTAAAATTATATCTTCTATTTTTAGGCAAATATCATCAAAACTAGCATATATTAGTATAGAGTTTATATTCATCGATTAAATGATGATTAAGGGAGAATGATTAGAATGGCTAATGTTAAGTTTAATGGGAATACGTTTTATGTTCCTTCAGACAAGATGGTTGTTTGTATTAAAGATGATTGTGAGATTCATTATGATTCTTCATTGACATCTGAAGCAACTTCCTCTGTCACTAAAGGACAAGTCTTTTCCGTTTTAGCTCAAAGAAATAAGATGTATAAAATTAAACTAGGATGGATCAATGAAGAAGCTGCTGAAATCTTATTAGAACCTAGCAATGAAATCACAGACTTAGCAGAGCCTTTTGTTGTAAAAGTAATTGTTAATACTCCGGTTTTCACTGAACCTTCTACTAAATCTCATATAACAACTTTATTACGTATTGGAGATTTACAACAAGTCGTTGGTGAATCAGAAGATTTCTTCAAACTAGAACACGGGGGATTTATTGAAAAAAGAGGTTGCCGACGTTATTAATTGTTAAGTCCGATATCAAATCGGACTTTTTTTATCTCACAAAACATCAGTCCAATTCATTTTAATTTAATGAATATAAATCACTAAAAAGCTAATACTTAATTGAAATTTCTTTTTAATCTAATAAAACTAATTTAATTTCTGTTAACTCCTTTCACAACTTTAATTACTGAGATCTGTTTAATGCCATTATTTATGACTTACCTGTTAAGTTATTCTTAATGCCTCTTGGTTAAGATATGAACCGTGTTTCACTACAAATAAAATTAGGTTTCTTATTAGATGAAATAACCCTCTTCAAAATAGTAAAAAAGGCTACCTTACGATAGCCTTACTTCAATAATTTTTTAATATCTTCTTCAATTTTTGATGGTTTAACGGTTGGAGCATAGCGTTTAATCACGTTCCCATGACGATCAATTAAAAACTTTGTAAAATTCCATTTAATTTCTGAACTAAATACCCCTTTTGCCTCTTGTTTTAAAAATTGATACAACGGGTGCGCATTAGCCCCATTCACTTGAATTTTTTCAAACATCGTAAATGTAACTCCATAATTTAACTGACAAAATTCATGGATTTCCTCATTAGTTCCTGAATCTTGTTTCGCAAATTGATTGCAAGGAAAACCTAAAATTTCTAATCCTTCTGCATGATAATTTTGATATAGTTCCTCTAACTCTTTAAACTGGGGTGTTAATCCACACTTACTCGCGGTATTCACAACTAAAATAACATTTCCTTTATATTGCTCCATTTTAACGACTTGACCATTCATCTTTTTAACTTCTAATTCATAAAATTTCATTTTTTTTCTCCTTTAATTTTTCAAAATTTAATTTGAAAACTGTATTTAAAATGTAAAAATGCTAGACCTAGTGGACCTTAGGCTAGCACTTTTACTTTCTCATATATTGGATAATGACCCTCTCCCTTTTTAATAAATAAACGACTCATTCAAGGTTTGAAATAGTATATTAAAAATACCGCTCCCCCTTCTCTAAATACTGATTGTCTTTATTAAAACTAACATCCTTCTTACTGTAATAAGGATAATAGTGAATCTCTTTTTTATCTAACTATTAAAACTAGTCGTTAGATAAGCATAACAAGATGCTTGAGTTTTAATCATTTAATGGGTTCCCTTTTCAACTTCCTTAGTCCATTTTAGTGTCGACGATATTCACTAGCCACCGTGACAACAATAGCTAAAGCTAAATAACTCAAAATGTAAATCCATGCCGTTTGACTTAAAAATAAAAATAAGATTAAAAAATAGGATGTTGATGTCAAAATGACAGATACTAATAAGCTTCCACCATAAATAGCAACTAACATTCCTTGAATTAAATATAAAAATGGAAATAAAGCTAATATCGGAACATAAATTTGGCTACGATCCATGACTGTTTCAGCTAAAAATTCCCCACTCAATAAGACGATAACCGGTAAACATGCAACCAAATATCTTATCCAATGTTTCATCCCCTATCCCTCCTTCACTTAGACCTTCTATCTAGTTTATCTTATGTGATCGCCTATTGGTTGGTTAATCTTTTTAAACAAACCCTCATGATTTTAAACTTCTCTTTTACTTTTTTATTTCCCGCTTATTAAATATCCTAATAAAAAAGATGACTCCTGTAGGATACAGAAATCATCTTTTAGATGCCGCATAATTCATGTTTTTTTTAATGTCCTTGACATAGGTTCCAGATTAAATTGAGAATCATCCTTTTTATTTATTGAATCACGAAGTGAAACATAACCGCTACGACTAATCCAATCGTCACCATATTTCTAATCATATCGCCTGCACTCATGCGTTCTTCATACTTATATTCGATTTTTCGTTGCACCTACCTGACACTCTCCCTTAATATTCTTTTACCCATCCTTATATGAAAGAGACTTTGAATCATCCTTTCATCTCACCTACAATTATACTCTAAAAACTACATTTTCCAACAAAAAAATGATTTTTCATCATGACTTTAAGCCCTTTTAAAGAAAATCATTATTTTTAATCCTAGTACCTGCTTTCGTTAGACGTAATGTTTAAAACAAGAGGATATGGATCTCCATTAAAAATGTCATTTAGAAATGATGATTTCTTTCTAAATGACATTAACAAATTTAAAAACCTGATTCTCTATTTCATCCATACTTCAGATGTATGATATTCTACTTGCTCAATCGCGGCTTCTTTTATCCACTCATCTAATTGTGCTTTAGAAAAATAGTACTCATCATCAACTTTAAAATACGGAAACATGACACCTGAAAAAACACCGTCTTTTTCCAAGGTTCTTCTTTCAATATTGATCATTCGAATGATTTGCTCTTCTGATAATCGAAGATAATCGGCTGCTTCATCAATTCGTAACACTTGATGACTTTCCTTTGTCTCAATTGAAGGCAGATTAATCGTCACCGGTAACTTCAGCGCAATTATCGATGAACCAACCACGATTGTACAAGCAAGAATGATAATCGAATTCGCTAATCCTTTATTATTATTCATCTTTATTCTCCTCTTATTTTCATTAACTCACATCATCCTCTATTAAAGTCTATTATTCAGCGTAACATTTTATAACAAAGACGACTGCTATCATTGTATGCTTATCATTAAAGCTTTGAACGTTCATTCAAAGCGTCTTAATCTGATTTAAAGTACTTTAATCATTTCTTTTAATCCAATTTATTTACTAAATACGTAAGGCCAGATTCATTTTATTTACGTAAAATAAATCTGGCCTTATATCTATTACCAAAGTCACTTGAAACTAAAAGACTGAAACTCATTTTTTTGAATTCGTTCTTGATACTGAGTTGGATTTTCCCCACAAAACTTTTTAAAGACGCGATTAAAATACAGCTGATCATGAATTCCTACTAACTGTGCCACTTCTTTTATCATAATATTTGGAGTTTTTAATAACTCTTTAGCTTTATAGACTCGTAATTCATTAATGTAACTATTAATTGTTTTTTTAGTCTCCCGCTTAAACAAGCGACTTAAATAAGCTTCATGTAAACAAGCTTGAATCGCCAATTGTTGAAGCGTAATTCGCTCTTGATAATGCTCATGAATATAATTTAAAACTGTTTGTATCTCTGTGCGATAATGGGAAAAATTTAAGGTTGGATGGATTGCTAAAAACTCCTTTGACGAGCTGTATTGACCTAATACTTTACACTGCTTTAACTTTGAAATAGAGTCAACTATAAAACGTTTAGAAATTTGTAAATCAGCTTCAATATTCTTTCTAATCTTCTGAATCAAGTGAAGCCAATCATCCATTAATTCATGATTTTTAAGTTGTGTAGATTCATAAATGATGATGAGTATTTTATCATTAATTAAACGAACCATATCATAATCGTAGTTTCTTAAATATCGCTTCATCAGACACTCGATCTTAATGAACGGCTGTGAATCAATTGTATTAAAAAATCTCAGTTCAAACAGGCTAAACTGTGGGTCGAAAAGCTGATAGAGTTTAGTATAATGCTTTAATTCATCATCGCTATAATAAACTTTTCCCGTAAGAATAGCCATTAAAAAGGTTTGACGTCCTAATCTAAAATTCTCTGATTTTCTTTGTTCTATCTGCTGCTTTTGTAACTCTTTAAAAACGTGATTGATGACTAAGAGGACCTCTTCTTCGGTCACTCTGTTTTTAAGATAATCATCTAGTCCCCACTTTAACATTTGATTGATCATTTCATAATCATCTTGCTGACTGATTATCATGACTTTTGTGTGATATCCTCTTTGCTTAACTTCTTCGACTAAGCTTAAATCATAAGAGATACTGATTAAAAGTAAATCGATTGACTGCTTGTTCATGACTTCCATTGCGTCAAGTTCATTTTTATACGTTGCTACAATCTCAAAATCACACACTCTCGAGTTTAAAAGATTTTCTAAATTCACATGAACAACTTGTTCATCATCGACAATTAAGATCTTTAACAAAGGATATTCCCCCTAGTTCATTTTGTTTCGCTATCTTAATGATGACTACCGTTCCTTCATGACAGTGACTAACATTCATTGATGCTCCACATCGTAGATGTTAAACATCGATAGACGTTGTTAATCACACTTATCTTCCATTTGCTTTGATGGTGATTTTCCCTTATAACAGCCTATTTATCATGTAACAAATCAACCATCTACCCAATCATCATCTATTTATTTCTTTTCTCATTATAACACTAAATAAAAACGCTTTCTATAAGGTTTTAGATAATATTTTCATTTTTAAAACAATAATAGTCAAATAATTACTAAATAAAAAGTAAAAAAGAAGTTGTATTTAATGCATACAACTTCTTTTTTAGATCTATAACACGTTATAGGAATTTTCTAACTCTTCCCTCATGATCAATTAATTTAACTTCTTATTTCTTTAAAAAAGTTAGGAATTCCTTAATCATCTAATTTTTTACTAACTGAACAAATGCTTCTTTGTTTTCATTCATCCATGACCACTGATCGACTAATTTTAAAATTTGTTTTCGTAAATACTCTGTTTTTCCGGCAATTTCCGAGGAAATATCACATCGATAACGGGTAATAAAATGTAAAACAACGTCTAATCGACGTAATAAAATTAATGAGGGTAAATATATCATTTCTTCATTCGTTAGTTCTACACTACTTCTTAAGCCTTCCATAAAGGCTTCGAGTTTAGGCCAAATGTCATCTTTTCCTTCGTACAGTATTTCTGATAAACAAATGGCAATTTCCATCGCACGTAAATCTTTTGTCACAAACTCAAAATCTAAAATACATGAAATCATTCCCTGATCATTCATCAATAAATTAGAGGAATTAATGTCTCCGTGAATCAGTTGTTTCGGTAATTTAGCCAACTCATCTTTAATTTTCTTCCATTCAACGTAACACGCTTCTACGATCTTCAACTCATCACGTAAATCTTTAAACGCTTCATCAGGCATCTGACAAAAAGCCTCGATTTCATGATTAGGATAGGCTTTATCTAATTCATAGTAAGGTAAATAACCTTGCTTTTCGTTTTCTAATTTTGATAATGCCTGACTCAATCGTCCAACCATTTCGCCATAATTCTTATACTGTTCTAATCGCTCTAATTTTAAGTTAACACCTTCTTGATATTCAAATAATACAGCTAGCTGACCATGGTAGTTAACAACATATTCTCCTTTTATGGTTGGAACTAATACAGGAACGGGCACACCCTTAATCCTACTTAAAACCTTTTGTTCAACCTTGACTAACGCTTCATCCTGATGATTTTGATAAATTCTTAAGACATACTTATTTCCATTGCATTCAATGAACCGAGTTAAGTTATTCATTCCACTCGCTCCCTGATGAATTTGACACTCTTCCTTCAAATAATGTTTTAAAACTTCTCTCATCTCATTAACATTCATCGTCATTCCTCCTAAAACAAACTTTATTATAGCACATAAAAAATCACTAGTTAAACTAGTGATTTTTAGTTATAAGATTTTATCTAAAAACTCTTTTGTACGTGTGTGTGTTGGTTGAGTAAATAACGCTTCAGGCGTTGTATCTTCAAGAACTTGGCCTTGATCAATGAAAATAGCACGTGTTGCTACATTTCTAGCAAAATTCATTTCATGAGTTACAATAACCATCGTCATGCCACTTTCACCTAATTCTTTCATGACTTCTAAAACCTCTTTAACCATTTCAGGATCAAGTGCTGATGTTGGTTCATCAAATAACATTAACTTAGGATTTAATGCTAATGAACGTGCAATAGCCACACGTTGTTTTTGTCCCCCTGATAATTTAGCAGGATACATATCGATTTTATCCGCTAATCCAACGCGTGTCAGTAAATCTAAAGCAATTTGACGAGCAGACTTTTCATCTAGCTTTTTTAATAATTTTAAAGCTAACGTAATATTCTCTCCGACCGTTTTATTTGGAAAGAGATTAAAATTTTGAAAGACCATTCCAATCTGTTCACGAATTTCATTTAAATTTGTTTTAGGATTTAATAAATCAGTTCCTTCAAATATAACTTGTCCTTCTTCCGGAACTTCTAATAAATTCATACAACGCAATAAAGTTGATTTCCCTGAACCTGATGGGCCAATAATGGTAACAATCTCACCTTCTTTGATTTCTAAATCAATTGATTTTAAAATTTGTTTTCCATTAAAGAATTTTGATAATTGATGAATTTTAAGCATCTTGATTTAGTCTCCTTTCAAACATTGATACTAGCTTTGAACAAAGTGAGGTTAAAATAAAGTAGATGATAGCGGCAACGATGTAAACCCCAAATGCATTAAATGTTGCTGCCGTCACTTTATCTGCATTGTACATTAGATCAGCTAGTCCAATAACTGAAACAATGGCTGATTCCTTAATAATTACAACAAACTCATTCCCTAGTGCAGGTAAGATATTTTTAATCGCTTGTGGTAAGATAATGTGTTTTAACGTTTGTTTTTCACTTAATCCAAGTGAACGTCCCGCTTCCATTTGACCTTTATCAACGGCTTGAATTCCAGCTCTAAAGATTTCAGCGACATAAGCTCCTGAATTGATGGCTAATGCAATAGCTCCAACAATAAATTCTGCTGAGATAGGTCCTACAGGTTTAAGACGAATATGAAATAACTGTGGAATCCCAAACCAAAAAATAAATAATTGAATCATTAAAGGCGTTCCTCGGAAAAAGGCAATATAAACATCGGCTAATTTGTTGAATCCTTTTCCAAGTATTCCTTTATTATTAAATCTTGTAATAGAAATTAACACTCCAATTAATGTTCCAAAAATAACTGTTAAAAGGGCTAATAGGATAGTCATTCCTGATCCCTTTAAAAACATTGGATAATAATCTGTAATAAAATCAAACATCTCTTCACCTACTTTAATTCATATTCTGTATTTATTCATTAGCAAGTTTCATCGCTTCTTCTAACATGCGATCTAATGTTCCATCTGATTTTAATGAAGCAATTAACGTATTAACTTTTGCGACTAATTCTTCAGATCCTTTAGGCAGAGCGACTGCCATTGATTCTTCTGATTTCACGACAATTCCAGATACGACAACATTATCAAATTCTTCAGCATAACGATTAGCAATATCTTTTCCTAAAATAACCGCATCCACATTTCCGTTACTTAACTCTAACACGATTGATTGTGTCGTCGCTAACTCTTTAACTTCTGATGTAAAAGAAGCTGCGATTGGTGTTTGAATACTTCCTAACTGTGTTCCAATTTTAATATCTTTTAAGTCAGCTTGTGTTTGATAATTAGTCGCTTCTGATTCTCTAACTAAAACAGCATTTTCTCCTGTGTGATAAAAATCTGAAAAATCAACTTGTTTTAGACGTTCTTCATTTGGACTCATTCCTGAGATTACCATATCTAACTGTCCAGATTGTAGTGCCCCTACTAATCCTCCAAAATCCATATTTTTAAATTCAACATCGACCCCTAATTCCTCAGCAATTTTTTCAGCTAACATGACGTCAAATCCAACTAACATTTCTTTTCCATCTACCATTTTAAAGAACTCAAATGGCGGATAGTCTCCTGATAATCCAACTAATAAAGTTCCCTCATCTTGAATATCCTCGACCGTAATCCCCTCTTGACCACAACCAATAACCCCAACTAACATGAGTAATAAAACCATTAATAATTTTTTCATTATTTTCTCCTCCTCGATTTCTCTTACATTTGATTTTCCTTTTTCGACAAATAAAAAGACCGCCTCTTTTACATTAAGAGGCGATCTTTAAACCGCGGTACCACTCTTATTGATACAAGTTTTTGAATCGATTAAAGTGAGTATGTTTATAAAAAAAGTCATCTCTTATAAACATAAGAGACGACCTATTGACCGCGTTACCACTCTAATTGATACAAATAATTTTGCATCCACTCTGCTCAATAAGGGGAGTACCCAATTATCATACTCTATACCATCGTATATTTGTGATAATCTCCATAGAAGGGCGTTTCACACATAAGAACTGGCTAGACTCACACCAACACTAGCTCGCTTAACAGTTGAATTTATGGCTACTTTCTTCGTCAAAGGATTTATTCAAATCAAATTGTTATTTACATTTTAAGGTAACTCCTATCAAAAATCAAGAGCTTTTATTAAAAATATTTTTTAAAAATTTATTATCTTTCAGGCCTGTTTTAAAGTAATGTTGATATTAATAAAATTTTTCTAAAGGTAAAAGCGACCGTTATATTTTATCGGACACTTTTTGTTATGCTGTTATTCTTTCATTAAGTTCTACATTAACTGAATAATTATTCTAACCATTATCCTCTCTTCTATCAGTTGCTTGGATAAATAGTGATTAGCATCATGTTAGATTGTAATACCGCTGTAGGCTCCCTCTAAGAAAACATGATAAAAATAGAAACAAATCCTGCAAAAAGTGCTGTTAAAAATAGGATAACACTATCTCTTTTGTTCTTATGATAACATTCCCATCCATTTATAGCATTTAATAGAGCTAATATAAGAAGCATAATAGAAGTATTGTTTTGATACCCCATTATTACTGATACCGCTATAACAATTTGAAAAAAAACTAATAATAGTTTTATATATTTCAATACAATCCTCTCCCTTCACTCTGTTGTTAATCATATTATACATCCTTATCCAAAAATTAAAAATTTATTATTATACCAAAGCGGCGGTGCGTGTTCTAATGGAAGCAACCGAACAATCTGTGTAATTAGCTTGGGATAGAACATAGGATTTTTTTATCTTGATAGACTCACGCTCGGATTTAAAAAGTTCAATAACTTGAACAAATATAAATAGTTATGTCAGTGTTAGGTAGACACTCCATTAAAATTACTCATAAACCATTTCAATCGACCATGAAGCGAATGATGTGAAACTCTTGTATTATCAACACCTATTTAAAACAGAACCTATCTTTTTATTTCACACCCTAAGAAAGCGTTATTTACAATACTGGAAAGCGCAATTATTTTTAGCTGATTGACGTCTGTTATCAATCACTCATTTCAGTTTCTAATACGTTCATCCATACTTCATAAGTTTGTTTTAATTGCTGTAAATCAAGCGTTATCAGCTGCTCAATCAGTTGTTTTTTGAGCGTTTGATCTTCATAACGACTCATAATGAGTTGTCTCATTTCTCCTAGAAGATTAACATATTCAACATAAGTGTCGTCATATTTTTCTTCTAACTCTTCTTTAATCTTTTTTGCTAAGACCGGACTCTTTCCTCCCGTTGAAACACTTAACAGTAAATCTCCTCGTTTCACAAACGAGGGAACGGTATAATTTGATAATGCGAGCTGATCAACGACGTTCACTAATTTTTTATGACGATGACAGTACTCTCCAATTTGTTGATTAATTTCTGAATGATTTGTAGCTGCTACAACGATATCACTATTTTCAATATACTTTTTTTGATAGACATCATGAATTAACTTAACATTTTTCAGTTCATAAAACTCATCGATAAATTTAGGTGCTACAACAGTGACTGCTTTATTAAATTGAATAAAGTTTTGACACTTTCGGTAAGCTACTTTTCCTCCACCAATAATCACAATTTCAAAGTGATCTAACGCTAGATTAACAGGATATAACATAAAGCTTCCTCTTTCTCATTAAAAAAGATCGATGACAATGTATTGTCATCCATCTTTTTTATTTTGTTTGATGAATCATTTTAGCTAAGTCTTTAGCAAAATAAGTGATAATAATATCCGCTCCCGCTCGCTTAATTGAGAGAACCGATTCATAAATCGCTCCTTCTGCTAAAATTCCATTTTTAACGGCTGATTTTAGCATCGCATATTCACCACTCACATTATAAGCAGCTAGTGGTAACCCAAACTCATCTTTTACACGTCGAATGACATCTAAGTAAGAAAGGGCCGGCTTTACCATTAAGATATCTGCTCCTTCTAAAACATCTAACTCAGCTTCAATTAATGCTTCATTTGTATTGGCTGGGTCCATTTGATATGTCTTACGATCGCCAAAGGCAGGCGCTGAATTTGCCGCTTCGCGGAATGGCCCATAAAAGGTAGATGCATATTTAACACTGTAAGACATAATTCCAACATTCTCAAATCCTGCTTGATCTAATCCCATTCGTAAAGCTTTAATACGCCCATCCATCATATCTGAAGGAGCTACCATGTCTGCTCCAGCTTTTGCATGACTGATTGCAATTTTAGTTAAATAATCTAAGGTCTCATCATTTTTAACGTATCCCTGTTCATTTAAAATTCCACAATGTCCATGACTCGTATACTCGCACATACAAACATCGGTAATAACATTCATGTTTGGATCAATTTGTTTAATCTGTCGAATGGCACGTTGAATAATTCCGTCTTCATTGAAGCCTTCACTTCCACACTCATCTTTTTCGTGATCATGAGGAACGCCAAATAAAATGACATGCTCAATTCCTAATGCATTTAACTCTTTAATCTCTGGTTCTAGTCTATCGATTGAAAAATGATAAACATCTGGTAAAGATGAGATCTCACGTTTAATGCCTTCTCCTTCTACAATAAATAATGGATAAATAAAATCTTCTACATTTAATCGTGTTTCTCTTACTAAGTTACGAATCGCTTGATTGACTCTTAATCGACGGGGTCTTCTTAACATTGTATTTTCCTCCAAACTAATCAGCTATCATGACATCTAAAAGACCATCAATGGTTGCTTGTTTTGCTTCTTTATAAACGGTTAAACCAGCCTCACATAAGGCCGAAGACGTTACAGGCCCAATTGAAATTAACTCGCTCTGTTTTAATTGATGTAAATTTTCATTTCCAATCAGTTGAACAAAGTTTTTAACACTTGAAGAACTAGCAAATGTAATATAATCCACTTTTTCTTGCGTCAAAATCTCTAAAAGTTCCGTTTTTTGATTGAAATCAATGACGCTTTCATACGTATGGATTTCATGTACTGAACAGATTTCCTTTAACTGATTCACTAAAAAATCTCTTGCATTTTTAGCACGCGGAATCAAAATGTTATCTTGGGGTGTTAAGTGTGGCGCTAGTGTTTCATATAATGACTCTGATACAAATTCTTTTGGAATAAAATCAGCACGAATCCCTCTAACTTTGATTGCTTTTGCAGTTGAACTTCCAATCGCACAAATTTTTAAGTGAGCTAATGCACGAGCGTCTAATCCTAATTCATCTAATTGATCAAAGAAAATATCAACTGCATTTTGGCTCGTTAACACTAAGTAAGTATATTTATTTAATTGTTGAATCGCTTCTTGTAATTGTTCATTTGGTTGAAGTTTTTCAATTTTAATGGTAGGAATTTCGATTGGATTTCCACCTAAATCAATGATTTTCTCAACGAGCGAACTATTTTGTGTTCGACTTCTTGTGACCATAATATTTTTCCCAAATAGCGGTTTATTTTCAAAGAAGTTGAGCGCTTCTCGAAGATTCACCACTGATCCGACAACAATTAATGTTGGTGGTTTGATTTCCTCTTTTTTGGCAACTTCATATACTTCTTCTAATGTTGAAACAATAACTTTTTGACTTGAATAAGTGGCCCAGCTAATTAAAGCAACGGGTGTTTTTTTACACTTCCCCTCTTTAATTAACTGTTCACTAATTTGCTTTAAGTTTGAAACTCCCATTAAAAAAACTAACGTTCCATTAACATGGGCTAAAGCATTCCAGTTTAAATCTGGATTACTTTTATCATCGGCTCTTAAATGACCCGTCACCACATGAAAAGAAGACGCGTAATCGCGGTGAGTAATTGGAATTCCAGCATAACAAAGCCCTCCAATCGCTGAAGTAATCCCTGGAACCACTTCAAATTCGATTCCTTTTTCTCTTAACGCCTCCCCTTCTTCTCCTCCTCGACCAAATACATAGGGATCGCCACCTTTTAATCGTGTCACTATTTTTCCCAAAGCTGCCTGCTCAACGATGACACGATTAATCTCTTCTTGAGAGAGCGTATGCTGATTAGATGCTTTTCCAACATAAATGAACTCACAAGTAGGCTTTGCCTCCTTTAAATAATTCTTATTGACCAAACGATCATAGACAATGACGTCGGCTACTTGAATACACTCTAATCCCTTTAAAGTTAGTAATTTATAATCTCCTGGTCCTGCACCTACTAGATAGACTTTACCCTTCATAACTTTCATACTCCTTTAACACAAGCTGTGCTAGTTCAATTCCTAAATCGATTGGAGATTCCACACTACCTTCTAATGTTTTAATAATCAGTTGACTTCCCTCTTCATTTCCGTAAAGCCCCGTTAATTTAAGCTGATGCCCAACTACTTCACAGTATGCTCCCATTGGAACGTGACAACTTCCATTAACTCCAAGTAAAAATCCTCTTTCTGCTTGAACTTGAACTTCTGTGATGACATCTTTGATACTATCAACTAATTGTTGGATAGTGACATCATTTTCTCTAATTTCAATGGCTAGCGCTCCTTGAGCAGGAGCAGGAAGCATTTGTTCAATCGGTAAATAGCAAGTGATATAATCCGTCATCTTAGCTCTCACTAATCCAGCGGCTGCTAATACAATTCCATCTAAATTTTCTTCTTCTATTTTTTTAATTCTCGTATCAATGTTTCCACGAATCGGAACGACGTTTAAATCAGGCCTTAATTTTAATAATTGATATTTTCGACGCTTACTTCCTGTTCCAATTTTCGCACCAACCGGTAACTCTTCAAGACTTTTATACGGTTGTCTCAAAGTTAAAGCATCTCTTGGGTCTTCTCTTTTAGGTGTTCCAGCAAACTTAAGCCCGATAGGTAAAGATGATGGCATGTCTTTCATACTATGAACCGCTATATCGATTTGACCCTCCATCAGTTGCTGCTCAATTTCCTTAACAAATAATCCTTTATCACCGATTTTATCTAACGAAACATTTTGAATTAAATCACCTTTAGTCTTGATAATCTTAATCTCAAACTCAATCATCGGATGCTTTTTCTTTAACTCTTGAATGACCCAATTCGTCTGGGTCAAAGCTAATTTACTTCCTCTTGTACCGACAACTACTTTCATCTTTATCTCCTTATCTTCCATTAATTTAATCTCAGTATACATGAAGTGAAACATTCCTTCTATTCATTCAGTTGCTTATTTATTCCTTCACGAACCGATTGAACAAATAATGCCTGAATTTTTGGATTTTCACCAAGTGCTTTTAAATGAACTTTTACATTAAATCCTTCTTTTTCTAAAATTGCTTTCCAAGAAGATGGACTCTCACTCATTAGATCTTTAACCACGTGATAACCTGCTACTAACATGAGTGGAACTAAATGAATGGCTGTCACATCAGTCATCTGAAGTTTTTTAATAACATCAGTTAATGTCATTTCACCTTCAAGCACTGCAATATAGATGTTTAACCCTTGCTTATTTAAATAAGATTCCAACCTTTTATAACATTCGTTAGAGTTTTTTAATGACCCATGACCGACTAACAAAATGACTTCGTTAGCATAACTAGTCGGGATTTGATCTTTTATCGCTTCAGCCACCTCATCATTTCTTTCATTTGAAGCTAATAAAGGGGTACCTAAAAAAAGATATTTAAATCTGTCACGATAACGCTCTACTTGTTTTGCCAACTCATCAAATTCCTTCCCATGAATCATATATAACGGTTGAACAATAACCTCATCATAACATTTTTGAGATAATTGATCTAACACCTGCATAGGCGTTTGAATATCAATTCCCTCTTTCATTCTTATTTTCTCAATAATCTTTTTAGATGTATAAGCGCTATATATCTCATAATCATGGAATGTTTGCTTAATCTTTGTCTCACATGCCTCAATCGTTTTTTTTCTTGTTTCTTTGTAACTTGTTCCAAAACTAACAACTAAAATTGCTTTTTTCATGATTCCCCTCCTAAATTCTTTAATAACAAATCAACTATTGTAGTTATGGCTGATTGATTATAAAAAGAATTACATCCTCTCTTAGCAACTAAAAAATGAACCTAGCCAAGGGCTAGGTTCTATCTATAAATCATGCGCTACTTTTAAAGCTTCATAATTTGCCTTAATCGTTTGTTCTATATCTTCATCCGTATGAGCATTAGATAGGAACATTGCTTCATATTGACTAGGACCTATTAGAATTCCTTGTTTGAGTAAGTGTTCAAAGTATTTATTAAATTTTTCAATATCACATGTTTTAGCATCATCGTAACTTTCTACTGGACCTTTCATAAAGAATAAACAAACTAATGATCCTGCTCGTGTGACGGTATAATCTAATCCTAACTTTTCTAAGTTTTGTTTGAATCCCTCTTCAAGCTTTTTAGCTTTTCGATCTAGTTCCGTATAGATGTGCGGATTATCTCTTAAAATTTCTAAATTCTTTTTCCCCATGTACATCGCTAAAGGATTTCCTGATAATGTTCCTGCTTGATAAACGGGACCAACCGGAGAAACCATATCCATAATTTCTTTTTTTCCACCATAAGCTCCACCAGCAGCACCTGCCGGCCCATGGCGGCCAGCTGCGCCCCGATGTACACGGCGGCGGTACTTTTTCCCGTGCCGCCTTTGCCGGAGGCGATCATGATTACCATTCCGTTCATTTTCCCTCCAAATATTGGGCAAAATCCCCCTATTTATTGGTCATTATAACATAAAACCGGCGACATAACAACCATTTTTGCTGATATTTTGCACTTTTTATTTTTCTTTTTGCACCGCGGCGGTCTTTTTTGTATTCTCTGCCCTTTTTCCAATCTATGCGCCCGCAGGGGCAATTAAGCAAATTTGCCCCAGGCCC
>artificially_reared_2__coassemble_607_pt1 | contig 17319 bp, 17 predicted proteins | sample artificially_reared_2__metabat2_low_PE_015 | metagenome-assembled genome bin artificially_reared_2 | reverse complement strand
CTAAGTTAGTGACGTTTTTTTTCTTTCATATTAAGAGATTGTCGAGTTAAACAACGAAGTTGCTGGCCATCATAAGCAGCATAGTAAACATCTTTAACACTAAATATGCCCTGTCTTTCTAATTCTTCATCTATCCATTCCGGCGTTTTTTGAATTTTAGTTAAGTTTTCTTTTTCTAACCCACCAGACGTAATAATGGGTAATGGACAAAATGAAGTATCTTTTCTTTTAAATGAAGAAAGCTGACCATTTGACTCTAAAATAGCATACTCGACTTCAAAAATAGATGAAATGTTATTGGCTCTTAACTGTACCATTAAATCGTCAAACGTATATCTTTGTCTTCGCATCTCATCTAAATTAATTTTTCCTTGATGAATTAGTATAGATGGTTTTCCATCCACTATCTCGCGAATCTTTTTAAATCTAAGGGTCGTGAAAGCGGATGTAAACTGTAAAGTTCCTAGCAGTCCAACGGCTAAAAGCACTTCATGAACCGGACGATCCAAGCTATCAATGCCCATGGCTGCAATTTCTGCCATTAAAACAGAGACAACTAAGTCTAATAAGGTTAACTGACCAACTTCCCTTTTTCCCATTAACTTAAAGACGATTAATAGGACAAAATAAAAAAGTGTCGTTCGATATATAACAACATAACAATTAGAATCCATACGATACCCTCTCCAATTATTTATTTTATTAGTTTAAACCGCATAAATATCGCTTAACTCTCATACAGTTGTAATGAATACAAATAAAACTGTAATAGGAGTTGAGCGTATGTCAGAAAGACTAGGAAAAGCATTACTACATGGTATTGCATTTATTGTTATTAGTATCCTCATCCTTGGGCTTCTTATAACAACTTTAGCTTATTTTGAATGGATTTCCGTCGGTACCCTTGAAAAATTAATCTATGTTTCATTTATCGCCACGTTCTTTATTGGAACAGCAATCATCTCAAAAGGATTTGCAGAAAAAGGATGGTTAATCGGAATCGCGATGGCAACTTTTATGGTATTATTAAGCATGCTATTTTACACAATTGGTGTTGAGACTTCATTAACATTTAAATTCGTGATCCGTAGCATCATTACTGTTGTGGTTTGTATTGCAGGTGGAATGATTGGAGTTAATCTACCAAGTAGAAAAAACTAATCATTAATATAAGAAAAGAGCACTTTAAAGTGCTCTTTTCTTATATTATTTTTCTAACTTACGAGAGATGGCCTGACGTTCAAAAATCCACTTTTGTCCTTCATCGTTAATTAATGTAACTGTTTGCTCTTCTAACGAATGAATACGTCCATGAATTCCGCCAATCGTTACGACGCGATCTCCTTTTTCTAAACTATTTTGCATCGTATTAACTGCTTTACGACGCTTATTTTCTGGGCGAATTAATAAGAAATAAAAAATTAACCCTAGTAAAACAAACTGTGCAATCATTGAAATAACGCCTACATTCATGCTAATTCTCTCCTTTATCATTTTTAATCATTCTTTTATAGTGACTAAACTATTTTAAAAGACTTTAAACGGTTTAATTAAAATCCGCGTGATCCTGGTTCATTTAATCCATATTGCTCAAAGAACTCTTCACGGAAATCTAGTAAACGATCGTTACGGATAGCCTCACGAACTTGTTCCATTAAGTTAATTAAGAAATGCAAGTTATGATATGACACTAATCGTTGACCGAATGACTCATTTGCCTTAATTAAATGGCGAATATATGAACGCGTATAATTTTTACATGTATAGCAATCACAATTTGGATCAAGCGGTGTAAAATCACGTTCATAAACTTTATTCTTAATAACGACACGTCCAACTGACGTCATCGCTGTTCCGTGACGAGCGATACGCGTTGGTAAAACACAGTCAAACATATCGATTCCGCGAATTGCACCATCAATTAAATCATCTGGTGATCCAACTCCCATTAAATAACGTGGCTTATCTTTTGGTAAATAAGGAACTGTATACTCAATCATTTTACGTGCCACATCCTTAGGTTCACCAACAGATACTCCACCAATTGAATATCCTGGGAAATCCATTTCAACTAACTTCTCTGCACAATACTTACGTAATTCAGGGAATTCTCCACCTTGAACAATTCCGAATAATGCTTGTGTATCTGGATTTTTATGAGCTTTTTTACCACGCTCTGCCCAACGAATTGTACGATCAACAGAATTTTTCATATATTCGAATGTTGCTGGATATGGAGGACACTCATCAAATGACATGATAATATCAGCACCTAATGAATTTTGTACTCCGATTGAAATTTCAGGAGACATAAATAATGGTGCTCCATTTCGGTGATCACGGAATGTTACACCTTCTTCTGTAATTTCTCGTAATTTACTTAAACTAAAAACTTGGAATCCACCAGAGTCTGTTAAGATAGCTCCACCCCAGTTTTCAAATTTATGTAATCCACCCGCTTCTTCAACGATTTTCTCACCCGGTTGTAACCATAGATGGTAAGTGTTTGCTAAAATAATTTTTGCTCCCATTTGGTCTAATTCTTCTGGTGATAATGTCTTAACTGTTGCTAATGTTCCAACAGGCATAAACACAGGTGTTTCAAACGTCCCATGTGGCGTATGTAACTTTCCATAACGCGCACCTGACTGTTTACATTCGTGTATTAATTCATATCTAATAGCCAAGTTTGGCACCTCACTTTTATAATCTTAGTTGCTATTTTTCTATAATCAGCATCGCATCTCCAAAACTAAAGAAACGATACTTTTCTTCTACCGCTTTATGATAGGCATTCATCACGTGTTCTTTTCCTGCTAATGCTGAGATTAACATGATTAACGTTGATTTTGGTAAATGGAAATTTGTAATCATTCCATCAATTCCTTTAAACTCATACGGTGGATAGATAAAGATATCTGTCCATCCTTCACATGCCACAAATTTTCCGTGATCACGTGCAATGGTTTCAAGTGTACGTGTCGATGTCGTTCCAACAGTGATAATACGCCCACCTAACTCATGTGTTGCATTTAAAATATCAGCCGTCTCTTGAGACATTTGATAAAACTCTGCATGCATATCATGATCTTCTACACTATCCACTGAAACTGGTCTAAACGTTCCAAGCCCAACATGTAACGTCACGTAAGCAATCTTCACACCTTTTTCTTGAATCTGATTTAATAATTCTTCGGTGAAGTGTAATCCTGCTGTCGGGGCCGCTGCCGAACCGATTTCTTTTGCAAATACGGTTTGGTAACGATCACGATCATCAAGTTTTTCAGTAATGTACGGCGGTAAAGGCATTTCTCCTAAAGAATCTAACACTTCATAAAAAATACCCTCATAAATGAATTTAAAGATACGTTTTCCCATATCTCCTGTCCCAATACATTCAGCTTTTAAGCGTCCGTCACCGAACTCAACGATTGTTCCTAATTTAACACGCTTAGCAGGTTTAACAAGTGTTTCCCAGCAATCTTGCTCTTCTTGTTTAAGAAGTAAAACTTCGATACTTGCTCCTGTATCTGGTTTTTGCCCCATTAAACGAGCTGGCATTACTTTTGTATTATTTAAAACCAATGTGTCGTTTGGTCGTAAATAATTAATGATGTTATGAAACACTTCATGAGTTAATTCACCCGTCTTTTTATTTAAAACCATTAAACGCGACGTATCGCGATCTTTTAATGGAGTTTGTGCGATTAATTCTTCCGGCAATTCAAAATCGAATTGATCTACTCGCATAACACACCAACTTTCTATGTTGCAAAATTTATAGCTCTCTATAAATTATCTACCAAATATCGTTATTTTTCAATCTTTATTTTAAAGGATAAGGCACGTTTAAATGTTCACAGGCTTGTGGTGTGATAACACGTCCACGCGGTGTTCGTTTAATGAATCCTAATTGAAGCAGATACGGTTCATAAACATCTTCTAATGTTTGTGGTTCTTCACCAATTGAGGCTGCAATAGCTTCAATCCCGCAAGGACCGCCACCAAAACGTTCAATGATTCCCATTAAATATTTATGATCAACATAATCTAAACCTAATGAATCAATATCTAAACGATCAAGCGCTAATTTTGCAATCTCATGAGTAATCTCCCCATCTCCAATTACTTGCGCATAGTCGCGAACACGGCGGAATAAGCGATTAGCAATACGAGGTGTTCCACGTGAGCGACGCGCAAGTTCTAACGATGCCTGGTCATCAATCGGTGTTTCATAGACAATCCCTGTTCGCTTAACAATCGATTGTAATTGTTCTTCATTATAATACTCTAGGCGATTAATGACACCAAAACGATCACGTAAAGGTGCTGATAAATCTCCTGCTCGTGTTGTCGCTCCAACTAGTGTAAAAGGTGCTAAATCTACACGAATTGAGCGTGCTGATTCATCTTTTCCAACAACAATATCTAAAACATAATCCTCCATCGCAGGATATAAAACTTCCTCAATACTTTTTGGCAGACGGTGAATCTCATCAATAAAAAGAACATCTCCTGGTTCTAAAACTGATAAAATAGCTGCTAAGTCACCGCTTCTTTCAATCATTGGACCTGATGTTGTTTTAATATTAACTCCCATTTCATTAGCAATAATCGTTGCTAACGTCGTCTTACCTAAACCCGGAGGGCCAAATAATAAGACATGATCTAATGATTCATTACGATTTTTTGCTGCTTCAATAAAAATACGTAAATTCTCTTTAACTGCTGTCTGCCCAATATATTGATTTAATCGCTCAGGACGTAAGCTTAACTCTGACTCATCCTCCATCATTTCATCAGGTGCAACTAAACGTTCTTCTGTCATGCTCCAACCTACTTTCTCATTCTTTTATTTTTACACAAGATGTTCAAACCATACAAAACTCATCGTTTAACCTTTTTATCATTTATTTATAAACAGTCTCTCGGTTCATTTTCCTGTGAATCCAATTCAAAAATGTGAGACCATTAGACATTAAATAATCTCATTATTTTACAAGTAGCTGTAATCCTTTTTTAATAATTTCATCAACTGATGCATCAATGTCTTTAAATGCATTTTTAACTTTTGTTAATTCCTTATCCCCGTATCCTAATGCTTGTAGTGCCTCAAGAGCTTCAGCTAAACTATTGTTCATAAATAAAGCAGCCTCTGGAACGACTAACTTACCTTTTAAGTCTAAAATAATTTGTTGAGCCGTCTTCGGTCCGATTTTTGGGAATTTGCATAAATATTTTGCATCCCCATTTTCAATGGCATTTCTTAATCCACTCATATCTTTCATTGCTAATATCGCACAAGCGGTCTTCGGTCCAATTCCACGAGCACTGATTAAATTAATGAATAAATCATGTTCTTCCATTGTTTTAAATCCGTACAAACTCATATCATTTTCTGATACGACTTGATGAGTAAACACTTGAACAGCTTCCTCTTTTTTAAATTCATACGGATTAGCTGTATAAACTTTATAACCTACGCCATTAACATCAATGACAACAAAATCTTTTCCACTATAAGCAACATATCCTTTTAAATATGCAAACATCATCATCACCTCTTTATCGGTTCATTATAACACAAAAAAACAGTTGTAAAAAGAGCACAAAGCAAACATTAGTTCTATTTTGGAAAACCTATCTAAGTAAATTTTAATTTTTCATCTTTAAAATAACCTAATACTACTTAACTAATAAAATGATCAACCTACTTGAATCTTGAAGATCATCATTAATCTATAAGCTCTCTTCTAATTTTTATACAAACTTTATGATGAAATAAAAAAGTACTAGCTCCAACTCATTTAGAACTAGTACTTTTTTTATTAACATTAATTAATGTTTATTTTTATAACTATGAATGAAGTTATAGTAGTAAGGGCAAACAATAATAAATCCACCGATAATATTACCAATTGTTGCAATGAATAAGTTCCATGCCATTCCTGTATAAGTAATATCAGCACCTAAAACTTTTGCCATAGATAAAACGAACATATTAGCGATACAGTGTTCTACACCCATAATAGCGAATACAGCAACAACTAAAATACTTAATAAACATTTCCCTGCAACGTCTTTAGCTGCATAAGCAACATATACCCCACCTGCAATTAAAACATTACATAAAATCGCACGGAAGAATACTTCAGAGGTTGACAATGTATTAATCTTAACCTCAGCAATATGACGAATACTATTTGCTACTTCTGGATCGACTCCATTTGTAAATAAGTTTGCTCCCGCTAATAAAGCAACGGCTAATAAAACACCTAAGAAGTTTCCAATCCAAACTAATGCTAAGTTCTTAACAAAAGCTGATAGTGGCACTTCTTTTTTAAAGTAAGCTTTCCCAATTAATGTGTTTCCAGTAAATAAGTCTGCTCCTGTTAATAAGATTAAAATTAAGGCAACAGGGAATAAGAATGATCCGATTAATTTACCAACAAAATGATTTTCCATTTGTCCATAAACTAATAAATAACCTGTATAACCTAACCCAATAAATAATCCCGCTAACATACCTGAAATAATAACGACACTATTTTTACGTGATACTTTATACTTACCAACTTCAACTACTTCATTTGCAATTTCTTTAGCTGATAACATACGCGGCTGTTGCATATACTTTTCCTCCATTTTTATATCTTAGTCTTTTCCAACTCTCACTTGAGATAAAATTCCTTTAATAAAAAATCATTTTTTCATATTTTTTTCAAATAATTTTTCTACATTTAGCTACAAGAAAACGATTTTATTTTAAAGAGAGAGGGAAATTAATAAAACTTGTGTTTTTTTAAATTTATTAGTCGAATTTTAAGTCTAAATAAGCTCTATATTAGATTACAACAATTATGTAAAACTATTTATGATGAACTATGAATTTAATTGTATTTTTATGTTAATTTTCTGATATAAGACAGGTGCTTATGTTTCAAATTTATAAATTATCTTATTCTGTTTAAGAGGTATAACACTAATTCTGAATCAAGAAAACAATGAATTTTATTTTTTACGTTTCGTTTTTTAATTAACTAATTGATCTCATAAACAACAACTGTTCAAAAAAACTGATTATATATGATTCATTAATTACCAATCATGTAGTTATCAAACAGATTTAAAGTTAGGTTGTAAAACATTTTTACTAACTTTTCTTTTTCTCCTTAAATCATTAAATTTAAATGTTAAAAAATAGAATTTTTGGTATTTATTAAAGGTTTTCGTCCTCTTTTTTTTACGATATGATTTTATTAATCGACAACTATGACCTACAAGAAAGGATGTTTTTATCATGCTAATGTCACATGATAATTGGGCATTAAACGCCTTTGAATTTGACGTGAGATATTATTATCCTACTACAACCGATACCCCCTTATGCCGGAATGTTAGTTTATCGACAAAGTGAATATGAATTTCTATTTGCAGTTTTAATGGAAAGTCCCAAACCGACGCCTCCTCAAACAACCCTGTTTTGTGAAGAAGAGCCCGGATTTATTTGGGAATGTCCTGAACATTTAAAAAACTCGTTCGATGCTTACGAAATTTCATTAGAGCAAGTCGTTCGAGATTGGGAAATTTTTAAAACCCTCACTGGGACTATGCCCTCTAATTTTAAACCCTTAGATTATGCTCTTTTGCAACAAGACTTTCCTTTACAAGTTTTAATAATGAAGCCCGTTGAAGACAAACTCTATCCTGAACAAACACGTTTAAAGTCTATTGATCTTTTAACTAGCATCTTTTTCAAAGATACTTATGGTGGCATTTGGTGTTTGACGAGAACCAATATTTCTACAATCTTTTTAATACAAATGAAGTATTCTCCAACCACTCATACCATTAGCCCTCATTCAGATATTTTTATGTTTACGGAATTAGCGCTCAACCTTTTCCCGTCATTTTCTAACGTGGAAGATTGGGGAAATCTAACATTAAGTCAGCTTCTTCAAGTAACTAATCTTCTGATTCATACCTCATCTCATGAAGAATCGGTAATTTCTCAAATGATTTATACCACGCTATCCTCAGATAAAGTTCAAAAATGGCTTAACCCTAATAATCGTTACTATTTTAATATTGTTTAGTTCAAGTTTATATTATTAATTTTTTTAACCTGTTTATTACGCTACTTATCAACGAACGACATACATTACTAAACATACCTCCCAATGAAATCTTAGCAAAAATAATTGCGTCTAGATCTCATTCTTTCACACACTGAAAAAGCTCTATAATAGTCTAGGATTTCAAATAAAAAATGACTCTTATTAAAAGAGTCATTTTTTATTTGAATGTCATCTACAGATTAGTTTTTCTTCAACAAAACTTTTTAATCTCGCTATTCCTTAATTTTCAAAAATATAAGAAACTGGCTAAAAGATAAAATATTTTGATAAAAACAATAGGTACTTGTTTTTATAGCCTATCGTCAATAATCACCTTATGGATTTTTTTAAAGTAAACCATTAAAACCTTTCAAACACGAATGAAAAGATTTTAATTGAACTTAATTCTAATAATCAGTAGCTTTATTAAAAAAGAAGATTTAATTTTAATTCATCTCTTTGTTATTTGTTTCTATACTTAACCCCTTGAGGTGCTTTAGGTTTTTTACTTAAAATTTGATACAAGATCCGATAAGCATCTTCACTTCCTAATTCCATATAATATTTTAAAACTGATGGCCTAAAATCAAATGATCCGTAAACACCATTTCCAAGTTCTTTGCTTGGAAAAATTTCTATAATTCGTTTTCCATTAATCATCGGTTGATTTAACCTTGAACGTGGATCCAAATAAATAACGATAATCGTTTCACAATCCGTTTCAAGCAACGGACGCAATGGTGCTCGCTCATACTTCATTGGATCGACATAATAAGCCCCATTAATCTCAACAGGCTGATACAACATCGGTACAGCAGTTGTTGCAAGAAGTGCTTTTTTCATTCCTTTTTCATCTAAATCATTTAAATGAAAGTAACGTCTCTCCCTTGATTTTGAAATTCCACATGAAACATATAAATCAATCTCACTATTTTGAATTAAAGTAGGATTTAAGTAATAACGAAAAGCTTTCTCGAATCCTTGACGTTTAAGTGGTAATCCCACATTATTTGCAACACCAGCTAAATTCATCATTCCGAAAACGGGAGATAATTGCCGCGTGTTTACTGAATCAATGATTTGACTCATTCGTTTCATATTTTCTTTACTGACTGAAAACACAGAGGACCACGGACAAGACAGCCAAAACGATTCAATTTCATCAGGAGTATATTGTAAAAATAAAGCCCCGTTGATACCTCCAATAGATGATCCTGCAACGCATTGAACCTTATCTAATAATCCAAACTCCTCAAGTACTCTAATGACACCGACTTGATAAGCTCCTTTAGCACCACCGCCAGAAAAGACTAGACCAATATTTTTCATTTTTATCCCCCCTTTCTATCTAACATAATCTATGTGTTTGTCCCAACTCTGTGCTATTTTTTTATGATGCAAAATAAAAAAAGTTAGTACCAACTTTTAATTAGCACTAACTTTTTCATTTCATTTTTGATTAAGTAAAAAAGCATCCGCCTGCTCGTTTGCTAAAACGTTGGCATCTAATGTACAAAAACGTGTCGGATGATCTCCTCTATGAGTGGCTGTCTGATAACCAACTCTTTCATCTTGTAAGTGTCTTGCAATCACTTGGCCTAATTCTCCAGTTGCTAACTTCATCACAAAAACACAGTGACTTTGCCAAGCATATTTTTTCTGATCACTTAATTTAACATAAGATTCAATTTCACTATAACAGCCCGTGCATCCACGACACGGTATCGCTTTATTTCCATTTAATTTTCGAGCGATACAAGGCGTCGGTGTTAACGCGACTAATTTATTGTTTCGCCACTGACGTTTACAAAAAAGAGCAAAATCATTTAAGGCTCGCATAGAAACTTCTCGTTCATACTTTTCTTTTGAAACAGGGCTTGAATACTCTAAAATAACAGCGATGCGATCAATTAGTAGCCAATGATTCATCCAATGATACAGCTCATAAAAACTTAATTTCCCACGAACAGATTGCTCATTCATCCATTTAAAGCTTTGAATGACGTCAAATTTTTTTATCCCATATTTTTTTAAACAAATTTCCTTCAACTCTGCTGTGAGTTTCATAAACCCTGGTTCGATGACTGTCTCGATTGGAATTAAGTTAATCTCATTTTCAACTAAGTTAAACTCAATGCATTGTCTAAATAAATTCATTTGACTTCTTAAAGCATCTTTATTTCCTTCTACCGTAAAAATATTAATTTTTTTCCCTCTTAAGTAGGATTCGCACGCATGAATAAATCCAAAGACATCTCCTCCTGAACCAGTAGCTAAGGCAAGTACATTAATTTCTTCTAAATGATGATAGACCGAAAAAATATCACGTTGACTAAATAAATCTTCGTAAACTTCATACGCTTCTCGATAACTTTTTGGAAATTGTTCGATTAAGGACGCGATAATGGCTTCTTGACTATTTTTTAAGTTATCAGATGAATTTCCATTCTTTTTCGCGTCATAATCCTTTGGTAATTGATGAAACCATTCATAAATAACCCCGTATAACGTTGGATTTAACTGTCTCATTCACCTCATCTCCCATCAATTAATTTCGTAATGCTACATTATATGAGAAGATGACGAAAAGTATGTAATTCTATTATAAATCTACAACTTGAAGACGCTCAACTTCAAAATACATTGACACTTGAACAAATCCTGACTGATTTGACGGATTGATTTCATTATACGGAAAATAAGCACTCATTTCATTATATAAAGGCGTTCGCTCCATGGCAAACTCAATCTCTTCAGAATAATTAATTTTAGCTAACTTACAAAAATAATTAAATTTATCCATTGCTTCTATTGGATCCTGATAGTAGCGGTCAAAATACACTTGCTCATCGGGTTGAACAACGACTATTCTAATACGCTTAAAACTTCTCTCCATAGTTCCCCTCCTCGTTCATTAAATTACTTCTCAATACATCTTACTAAGCAAATAATGAATTATGTTCACAAACTTGATTTCCCCCTTAAAACTCAATAACTTTATATAAAAAAAAGAAGGAATTTTAACTAAATCCCTTCTTTTTACATTTAATTCATCTAATTATGCTGTAATTTCATCCCATGATGGAATTGAATCTAAAGCTCCTAATTTAGTTGTTGTTAATGCACCAACTTTGTTAGCATTTTTCGTGAAGTCAACTAACATCTTTTCATCCTTTAAAATAACTTTTGGTTGTTCTAAATTAGCAATTTGTGATAATAAGGCACCAATAAATGCATCTCCTGCTCCAGTTGAATCAACCATTTTAACTGCAATACTTTCAACCTTGTGTGTGTTTTCAATCGAAACCAGTGATCCCTCTTTACCTAATGTTAACGTCACGATTTTAGCACCTAAGTCATGTAAGGCAGCAATCATCTGTTGATGATCAGACTCTCCTGTAATAATTTGTCCTTCCTCTTCTGAGACTTTAATTAAATCGACATGTTTAATAACTTCTTTGCAGTGTTTTACAAATAACTCTTGTTTGTCATGATATAAGGCATCACGATAATTTGGATCAAAAGAAATAAATTTATCATGTTGATTTGCAAACTCAATAAACGCTTGATAAACTTCATATAATTGTGCACCTAATAAGGCAGTCGCACTACCTAAATGAATAATTTTACAATCTTTAAAAGCATTGAAATCAATTTGTTGTGGTGAAATATTTCCATCCGCACCACGCATGAATTCAAAATCACGTTCTCCATTTTCATCAATTGAAACATAAGCAATCGTTGTCCCTAAGTGTTCATCTTCAATCACTTGAGATGTTCCTACCTCGTAACGATTCAATGTTTCAATTAAAAACTTTCCAAATGAATCTTTTCCAACGGCTCCTACAAATTCTGCAGATGCCCCTAACTTCACTAATGCTGTTGCCACATTTGCAGGGGCTCCTCCCGCTTTCTTTTGAAATTTCTCAACATCAACTAACTTTTTTCCATTTTCAAGTGAAATAAAATCAATTAATACTTCACCAGGACAGATTACTTTTGCCATGACTCCACCTCTTTTTACTTGTTTAATTCCCAAATTGTTGCTTCTAAGTTTGCTATTCCATCAACGAAGAATTCAATACCTGTACTCTCTTCTTTAGTAAAGATTCGTGTTGAAAAAACTTCTTCTCCTTCATTGACAAAAATCTCAATCGATGATGTATCAACAAAAATTTGTAGTGTTAACTTATTTGAATCAAAGTCACATTTACGTTGTACCCCATATTCATCTCCACATGTACGACCTGATTTTGAGCGATCTAAAACAAGCTTTTTATTACGTAAGTCGTAGTAGAATAACGTTTCTTCATCTTGACTTGTACGCAGCTTTACCCCAACTAATTGTGCGTCTAATGACGTAAAATTAGCCATTAATTCATAAACCGTTCCCTCAAAACCAATAAACGATTTACTTTCATTTTGAAGTTGGGTATTAACCTCTACACGATTACCACGTAATTGCTGTAGTTCCTTTACAGGTTTTTGTAATAACTTATTTCCAACAACCTGTAATTCGCGAGGTAACGTTAGACAGTGAGCCCATCCATTTTCATCACTCACACAGTCGATACCAGGAAGTCCAAACCATCCAACTAAAATGTGTCTTCCTTGAGGGTCAACCATTGTTTGTGGCGCATAAAATTCAAATCCACGATCTAACTCGGTAAATTCACCATGGTTAAATACGCCCTCTTTCCAATCAATTTCTTCTCCGATTAAATATCCTGATTGAAAAATATTTTGATATTTATCTCCATCTGGTTCCATCCCTTGAGGTGATATAATCATAACACCTTTCCCATTTTGTGTAAAGTAATCAGGACATTCCCACATAAATCCATTTCCTTTAAACGTTGTCTTTACTTCTCCTTTATAATTCCAGTTTAATAAGTCTTTTGATTCATAATAGACAACCGTACCTTGATTATTATCCATCTCCGCTCCAACTAAGCAATAGAATGTATCGTCTACTTTAAAAACTTTTGGATCTCTAAAGTGTTCTGTTACATTGTCTGGAGCAGCTTTAATAACAGGTTCTGGATATTTATAAATCTCTCCTTTTTTATCCATTACCGCTAGACATTGAGTGGGATAACGTACCCAATCTTCATCACGTGAATTTCCTGTATACATTAAATATAGTTTTTCATCATGTTTAATCGCTGTTCCTGAAAAAACACCATGACTATCAAAAGATTGATCAGGTTCTAAAGCAATCCCACAATCTTTCCAATGAATCAAATCAGTTGATGTGGTATGATACCAATACTTCACACCATGAACAGGTCCTAATGGGAACCATTGATAAAATAGATGATACTCTCCATTAAAATAACTAAACCCATTTGGATCATTTAATAACCCTGTCACTGGTTGATTATGATAAGTTTGTCGATACGGACATTCGCTCACTTGTCTCTTTAATGCCTCATATTCTTCTTTCGATACATCTTCAATTCGACGATAACGCTGTTCTCTTGTCCACTCCATATTTTTTGCACTCCTTTTTAAAAAGTAATCGTTTTATTTTCTTCTAACTAGCAGAAACTGCTTTAATCCCCAAGGAGATTAAAGCAGTCTTAATTAGATATTTTGTTTTTTATTAAAAACTTTCCCTAAAATAATTGTTGCAATAAATCCAATGACAAATGCAATTAATAGTGTAACCATATATTGAAGCATTGATTCAGGGCGAATAACAATGACTCCTGGTAATCCCGCAGGTCCTGGAGAAACTGATAAGACTTGCATAAATGTACAATAAGCTGACGCAACAGCTGAACCAACTAGCGCTCCAATAAAAGGATATCTAAACTTTAAGTTAACACCGAATACTGCTGGTTCTGTAATTCCAAGTAAAGCAGATACTCCCGCTGCAGAAGCTAAGCTCTTCATTTTCGCATTTTTCTTCATTAAATACATCACTGCTAAAGCTGCGGCCCCTTGTGCGACATTTGAAGCTGCAACAACAGCAAATGTTGGTGATCCTCCCAATGTTCCAATGTTAGCTAAAATTTGTGTCTCAGCCGTTACTAAAGAATGATGCATTCCTGTAATTACTAATAATGGATAGGCAACACCATAAATTGCTCCACCAACTGGTCCTAAACTAAAGAATAACCACATAACTGCTTCTGTTAATCCATCTCCCACCACTCGCATTGCTGGTCCAATGATAATAAATGTTAAAGCAGCAGTAACTAAAACTGAAACTAATGGCGTAATAATATTATCAAACATCGCTGGGACGATTTTACGTGAACGTTGTTCAATTTTAGCTAAAACAAATGATGAAACAATAACAGGTAATACTGTTCCCTGATATCCTACTTTTGCGATTTCATATCCGAAAATGCTCCATGCTGGCACAGTTCCATCTAATAAGGCTTGTCCATAACTATATCCATTTAATAAATCTGGATGAATCATGATGGCCCCAATAACCGCTCCAAGTACTGGCGTTCCACCAAAGATCTTAGTTGCAGAAAATCCGATTAAAACGGGTAGGAATGTAAAGGCAGCATTTGAGAATAGATTGATCATATCTGCTAAATCAGCCATTTGAGGAAATGCCTGAATTAAAGATTTTCCTTCAATAAATAATCCCTCTGCTGTTAAAACATTATTTAATCCCATTAATAATCCGGCAGCTACTAAAGCTGGTAAAATAGGAACAAAGACATCGGCTAATGACTTTAGCACACGTTGAAATACATTTAGTTTTGCACCTGCCGCCTCTTTTAACTCTTCTTTACTAACTTCTTGAATATTTGCCACTTGTACAAATTCTCGATAAACTTGATCAACAATTCCCGTTCCTAATATGATTTGAAATTGTCCACCATTATTGAATGTTCCTTTAACTAGATTCATCGACTCAATTTGTTCAATGTCAATTTTTTTGTCATCTTTTACAACGATACGCAAACGTGTGGCACAACTTGCGACACTAATGACATTTTCTTCTCCACCTATGAATGCAAGAATTTGCTTTGCTGCTTCTTGGTATTGATGATTCGCCATGCTAATTCCTCCTTACTAATTCCTCCTTATATTTTAAAAATGAAACGTTTCATTTTCATCTCTAAAAAAAAGACCATTTAACTATCCCTAAAAATGAAACGTTTCATTTTTACATTAATATAATAATATATTTTTTTGTAACCGTCAACATTTTTTCACCGTTTTCATAAAATGTTTTATTTTTTCAAAACATTATCCTTTAATAAAATCTATAATTTAAATAAAATTTCTTCAAAGAATTGTTTTATTTCCCTAATAGTAAAGAAGAATTCTCAGTGAAACTGTCAGAGAACCCCTAAATGATAGAATACATTTAAGCTAATTACTTGTCTCTTTTTATCAAATAAAAAACAGCCTTCCATTAATGAGGCCACTGAAAAAGGAGCTTATTATTTTTAAAATAATAGGCTCCTTTTTCTTATTCCCTATAATATCCATTTTTTGTTTGATGACGTCACTGCTATTATGTTTTCTTGTTCCATGTATGGCAAGTTCTCTTCAATTGAATAGGCTGCATCAGCTAAGACTTCGTTCACTTCAATCACCGTAATGATACGCTCCTCAGTGATGGCAATATGTGATTTATATCCAGCAAACGCCTCAGTTTTAGATTTATAAACTATTTTAGCTTCTGGATCTGAGACAGAGAGAATAGCTTGGTAGGTTTCATTGATTAAGCGCAAAGGCTGATGTTTGGGAAAAATTTTATCGTATAAGGGATGTCCTTGAGAAAGATTTAATGATAATTGTTCAAAGTCTTTCATCATGATAAGCCTCTAAAGATGTCATCAGTAAAAAATGATATCATTAATGATAAAAAACACTGAAACCATTCATGTTTCAGTGTTTTCCTTTTTTTGTGAGGTGTTTTGCAGTGGATTCTTCATTAATTAGCTGTTTTTTGTTATTTTAGTTGTTTTACCTTGAATAAATTTTACAGGTAAAATCATTTCTGGTGAAACGACTTGTCCATCAATTAAGGCAATAATTCCTTTGACACTTTCTTTTGCGATTTTTTCAATAGGTTGACGAATCGTTGATATTTCAATTTGATCATTTAATGATGATTTAACACCATCAAATCCTATCACTTGTACCTCTTCTGGAATATGAATATTAAACTGTTCTAAAAAATGAATAATTTGAAGCGCATAAGCATCCGTCACAGCAAATATTCCATCAATTTCTCGTTTCTCGATGACTTTTTCACGTAAAAATTGTTCCATTTTCTGATTGAAATTATCACTCTTTCCAGTTAAATCAAAAATTTCATAATTCTTTTGATTTTTTTCACAATAATTAATAAAACCTTTACGACGATTACGTGTCGTATTTTCTTTCTTAGAACCCCCACCAATAAAACAAAGCGATTGGCATCCTGCTTGATCTAATCCCTTAGCTGCTAACTCCCCACCTAAGAAATTATCACTACTTACATATGGGACTTGATCATTAAAAAAGCGATCTATACTAATAATCGGAAGATTAGATGAAACATAGGCTTCAATATCACTATAAGTAATCGCAATAATACCATCTACTTGATTTTGTTTAGCCATTGTAATATAGGCTAGCTCCGTTAGATAATCACCTTCAGAGTTACACAAAATCATCTTATACTGCTGCTTTCTTAAACATTTTTCAATATTATATGCTAATTCACCAAAAAAAGGATGCCATACTGTTGGTAAAATAAGAGCTACTGTCTGTGTGCGATTAACCTTTAAACCACGAGCATATACATTCGGTTGATAGTTTAACTCTTTAATCGCTAACTCAACCGCCTGTTTTGTTTTTGGCTTTACTTCAATATTATTGATCACTTTTGAAACGGTCCCTACTGATACCCCTGCTCGTTTAGCCACCTCTTTGATTGTTGACACCTTCAATCACACCTTTATTTCTAATTATAATTTATTATGATTAGTAACCGCTACATTTCTTCTAACAATTAAAAATCAGATAAACTCTAACTTTATTTTATCATGAAATCTTATTTATATATAGAAACAGAAATGTATTTCATTATTGTACATCAATCTTAGTTGAGCAATTGCTTTAATACTAAGGCAGACTATAGGCCAGCTAAAAGTTTTCCGATATGAAAAACTTATCTGGACTTATATATATATAAACAGAAATGTAATTCATAGTTTTTAAAATTAAACTCTAGTAG
>artificially_reared_2__coassemble_588_pt1 | contig 17739 bp, 17 predicted proteins | sample artificially_reared_2__metabat2_low_PE_015 | metagenome-assembled genome bin artificially_reared_2 | reverse complement strand
TATGCTTATGAAAATGATGATGTGATTAATGCATCAGTTGAATTTAATATTGAGACATTATCTCCAACATATCGTTTATTAGTTGGAGTTCCAGGACGTTCAAATGCCTTTGAAATTTCAAAACGCCTTGGATTAAAAGAAGTTATCTTATCATCAGCTCGTGCTTATGTTGAAACGGAACGTACAGAGATGACCGATTTAATTACAAAATTAGAAGATCGTGGACTTGAGCTTGATCGCGAAATTCAACTGTTACAAAAGCAAAATCAAGAAGTAGAAGAGATGCGTCTTGATTATGAACGTAAGATTGCGAAGTTTGAAGCCGAGCGTGAACGTGTCCTTGAAGACATTAAAAAAGAAGCGTTTGAAAATATTCGTCAAGCGAAAGAAGAGGCAGAACAAATCGTAGCAGATTTACGCCAAGCGAAAAAAGTCGCCGATTTAACAATTAAAGATCATGAGTTAACAGAAAAATTAACCTCACTTAAACGATCAGAAGCGAAGCAAGCAGAACAATTTAAACGTAAAGCTAAAAATAAAGGACCATTAAAAGCTGGAGATGAGGTCATGGTGCTTTCATTAAGTCGTCAAGGAGAACTCATTGAAAAAACGAAAAATGGTGAGTGGATGGTACAACTTGGAATGATGAAAGTTAACATTAAAGAAGAGGACTTAGAATACATTCGTCCAGCGGTTAAAAAACAAGAAACGAAAAAAGGTAAAGTGATTCATAAACGTAATACAAACGTAGGGATTCAATTAGATTTACGTGGAGAACGTTATGAAGATGCGATGTTACGTTTAGATAAATACTTCGACGATATTTTATTAGCGGGATATCAATCCGTTACCATTATTCACGGACATGGTACAGGTGCACTTCGTCAAGGGGTTCATAAATATTTAAAAAATAACAAACATGTCGCTTCATTTAGATTTGGTGGAGCTGGTGAAGGTGGAACGGGTGCAACCGTTGTTGAATTGAAATAGAATAAAAGACATAGGATTAGCCTATGTCTTTTTGTTTAAGAGGATAGAGTTTATAAATTACAGTTATATTTTATTAAAAATGATTCTAAAATAAATGATCTTGAAATATAAAATGAATAAAATTAATTAACAATACTTGCACTATATGTAAAATTATGGTATATTAACTTCAACAAGAAAAAATCGTATAGAGGTAGCGGTGCGTCAGAGTACTATTTGGAGTCGGCAGACGAAGAAGAATAGGAAAGGTAATCATCGCCGAAAGTTAGCATTGGCGGATGTCTAGCTTGGGGTTGCAGGGAATACCTGTAACACTCCTTCAGTAATGAAGAGGAGCTATTAATACAACGAACTTTAAAAGTAGTCGTGTTTAATAGCACGGCTTTTTTTTGTTAAAGAAAATCAAAAGGGGAGCGTCAAGCATATGAAAAAATTTATTGGAGTTTTAGCAGTTGGTTCGTTATTAGTTGGATGTGGAGCTAATCAAACAAATGAACAAGATCAGTTTATTGTCGGAATGGAGTGTAACTATGCACCGTTTAACTGGCAAACAACTCAGCAAACAGACACAAGTGTTTCGATTGGTGGAGCGGGACTATGTGATGGTTATGACGTCAGAGTCGCTTCAAAAATTGCGGATTCATTAGGAAAAGAACTAGTGGTGAAAAAATTAGATTGGGACGGGTTACAACCTGCACTTGAGTCAGGGGAAATCAATGCGATCATTGCAGGAATGACGGCAGATGAAGAACGTGAACAAGGGATTGATTTTACGACACCATATTTTGAGTCAGAAATGGTCATGATTGTAAGAGGAGATGGAAATTATAAAAATGCAACATCAATTGCTGACTTTAATGGAGCAAATGTCATCGGGCAAATGAATACGAGCTATGATGAAATTATTGATCAAATTCCTGGAGTTAATCATTTAACGCCACGTTCAAGTTATCCAGAATTAGTTCAAACGTTATTAAGTGGTGAAAGTGATGGAATCACGGCAGAATTACCAGTTGCTGAAGGGGTTGTTCAAGCAAATCCTGATTTAACGATTGTTCATTTCAATGAGGGACAGGGATTTGATGTGGATACATCAGTTTCAATTGGATTAAAAGAAGGTAGTCGCGGAACGGATTTCTTTAATGACGTTCAGTCTGCTTTAGATTCAATTTCAGAGGCAACACGTGATGAGTGGATGATGGCGGCACGCGAGTCAGCGCCAACAGGGGAGTAGGTCGAGATTTATGATGTTTCAAGTTGATTTTTTAGAAAAAGCTTATCGTTTATTTACAAATAATTATGAATTGTTTTGGTACGGAATTAAAATGACGTTATTTTTAGCGTTATTAGGGACGCTTTTAGGGCTCATGATCGGTTTAATCTTAGGAGGTGTTCGTGCAATTGAGATTGAACCACGTGACTCAAGAAGTGCTAAGGTAACTAAAAAAATCTTACATGCATTAATCGGAATTTATGTTTGGTTCTTTAGAGGAACACCAATGATGGTTCAAGCCATGTTTTTGTATTATGCATTACGTCCGGTTTTAGGGTGGGATGCGATGACAGCTGGGATTGTCATTATTTCGGTTAATACAGGTGCTTACATGTCAGAGATTATTCGTTCAGGAATTCAATCAGTTGAACGTGGACAAGTCGAAGCGGCACGTAGTATCGGAATGAATAGTGTGCAGACGATGATCTACATCGTTTTGCCTCAAGCCATTAAGAATTCATTCCCATCGATCGGTAATGAGTTTATTGTTAATATTAAAGATAGCTCGATGCTAAATGTGATCGGAGTAATTGAATTATTCTTCCAATCACGTTCAGTAGCTGGAAGTGCCATGTTATACTCGGAAACTTTTTTCATTACATGTCTCATCTATTTAGTTCTTACAACAATTACTTCTCAAATTTTAAGATTAGTGGAAAAGAAAATGAATATGCCAAAAACATCTTTTCCAGCATCCCAAACCATGCCAAACTCGCTAAGCTAAGGAGGGATTAAAGTGGAAGCAAGTCAAATCATTAACATTCATGGATTAAAAAAATATTTTGGGAATTTAGAAGTTTTAAAAAATATTGAATTTCAGGTCAATAAAGGAGAAGTTATTACCATCATCGGTTCAAGTGGAAGTGGAAAATCAACCTTATTACGCTGTATTAATTTATTAGAAAATCCAGATAGTGGACAAATCTTTTATCAAGGAAAAGATATCCTAACAGGAAGTATTAATATTAATCATCATCGCACAAAAGTAGGAATGGTTTTTCAAAATTTTAATTTATTTCATCATAAAACAGTTTTAGAAAATTGCATGATGGGGCAAATTAAAATTTTAAAGCGTAGCAAAGAAGAAGCAAAAGAAAAGGCAATGGTTTACTTAAAAAAAGTAGGAATGGAACGATTTGCAGATTGCAGTAGCACTCAATTATCGGGTGGTCAAAAGCAACGTGTCGCTATCGCAAGAGCATTATGTATGGATCCTGAAGTTTTACTTTTTGACGAGCCAACAAGTGCACTGGACCCAGAAATGGTAGGTGGCATTTTAGATGTCATGAAGCAGTTAGCAGATGAAGGATTAACCATGATTATCGTGACCCATGAAATGGGATTTGCTAAAGAAGTCAGTGATCGAGTGGTGTTTATGGATCAAGGGGTGATTGCAGAAGAAGGAACACCTGAAGAAATTTTTATTCATCCAAAGCAAGAGCGAACAAAAGCCTTTTTACATCGTTATTTATCAAATAGCTTGTAACCGTTAGTTTTCTAACGGTTTTAAACTATCTACTGATCGTAATCTTTGTCTTTTTTTAGTATAAGTAAGTGTGAATGTAAAAATATAAGTGTGAGATACTATGAAAGAAAGTGCAAACTATTTGTAATTTCATGCCAATATGGTATACTAATTTTATATAAATCGGTAGGTAAGGAGGAATAAATATGTCAGTTATTTATGCAACAGAAGAAACATTTGCTCAAGAAATCAGCAGCGGATTAGTTTTAGTTGATTTCTATGCAGATTGGTGTGGACCATGTAAAATGATCGCTCCAGTTTTAGATGAGTTAGCTACAGAATTAGAAGGAACAGTGAAAATCGTAAAAGTTAACGTTGATAATTGCCAATCAGTAGCTGCTGAGTATAAAGTAATGTCAATCCCAACATTAATTTTATTCAAAGACGGACAAGCGGTTCAACAAACAGTTGGATTCCAACCTAAAGCATCATTATTATCATTAATTCAATCAAATAAATAATGAAACATAAAAAAGAGGGCATACTACGTATGACCCTCTTTTTTCATAACTGTTAATTGTTAAAAATAAATTTGGAGTGTTAAAACGAAATGAAATCCATAAAAAACTAAAAAATTAGCACTATGGTGTTGACAGTGCTAATTGATTTATATATAATGATATTAGCACTTAAGATGAACGAGTGCTAAAAGAGGTGTTTACATTGCTAACAGAACGTCAAATATTAGTTTTAAAGGCAATTGTAGAAGAGTTCATACAAACTGCACAACCTGTTGGCTCTCGAATCCTCTCTAAAAAAGAAGAGTTGAATTTTTCAGCTGCAACCATTCGTAATGATATGGCTGATCTTGAGGATTTAGGTTTTATTGAAAAAACTCATACATCAAGTGGACGTGTTCCGAGTCAAAAGGGATATCGATACTATGTAGATTTTATTGTAAATCAAGAACCGATTGAGACAACACCAGAAGTAGGGATATTTAAACAATTGTTAGAAAAGAAACAGTTTGAACGTGAGACGACAATTAAAGAAGCTGTTAAGCTTTTGTCTAGTTTAACCAATTATACATCGATCTTACTCGGTCCATCACGTGATTATAGTCGAGTTAAAAAAATTCAATTTGTTCCGATTTCAGATCGTCAAGCGGTATTTGTCTTGATTACTGATCAAGGGCATGTTGAAAGCCGAACAATCACCCTTCCAACTAATATTGACATCACTAGAATGGAAAGCATTATTAAGGCACTCGATGAGTTATTAGTAGGAGAGTATATTGGTCATGTTCAAGAAAAGTTGACAGAGAGTTTTGAAAATCAACTACATGATTTTATCTCCTATAAAGAAGAGATTATGTACGCGATGCTACAACTTTTATCCCAATCATTAAATCAACAAAATTATATTTTGAGTGGGAAGTCAAATATTTTAAAACAACCTGAATTTAACGATTTAGAAAAAGCTTATCGTTTATTTAATATGATAGAAGCAGATGAAATTGTTAAAGTAATAGAGGCTGATGAAGGTGGCCATCAATTAACAGTTAAAATTGGACAAGAGAACGAAATTAAAGCGATGGAGAATTGTACATTAATTACGGTTCCTTATCAAATTAGTGATCAAGAATATGGAAAGATTGCGGTATTAGGTCCAACTCGAATGGAATATCGTAAAATTATCCCTCTTCTTGAACATGTTGCTCGTATCATGTCTGATTTATATAAATAGGAGGTGGGACGATTGAATAAAGATGCCCAATCAGTTGAGGAATTAAATGAGGAACAAACAGAAGCTTTAGAATCAACGTGCTGCCAAGAAGATGAGTGTGAAACGATTGATGAAACAGAAAGCTTAAAACAACAAATTGAAGACTTAAAAGATCAATTGTTACGTAATGCGGCTGAACTTGAAAACTTCAAACGCCGTATGAACGAAGAACGTGCTCGTGAAACGAAATATCGTTCTCAATCATTAGCTACAAATATTATTCCAGCTATTGATAACTTCGAACGCGCGTTATCATCAACAGTTGAGGATGAGAATACAAAAACATTCTTAACAGGATTTAAAATGATCCATACTCAATTAGTGGAAGCTCTAAAACAAGAAGGAGTTGAAGCGATTGAAGCAGAGGGTGTAGCCTTTGACCCAACTGTTCATCAAGCGGTAATGCAAGAAGCTGTAGAAGGTGTAGAATCAGGTATGGTTTTACAAGAATTACAAAAAGGATATAAGCTAAAAGATCGTGTCATTCGACCATCAATGGTTAAAGTTAGCGAATAAAAAATAGATCAAGGAGGATGAATCTCTATGGGTAAAATTATTGGTATCGACTTAGGAACAACAAACTCATGTGTTTCTGTTATGGAAGGTGGAGAAGCAAAAGTTATTGCTAATCCAGAAGGGTTACGTACAACACCATCTGTTGTTTCATTTAAAGGTGACGAGCGTCAAGTAGGTGACGTAGCTAAACGTCAAGCAATCACAAACCCTAACACAATCATGTCTATCAAACGTCATATGGGAACAAACCATAAAGTGACTATTGAAGGAAAAGAATATACACCACAAGAAATCTCAGCGATCATTTTACAAAACTTAAAAGCAACAGCTGAAGCTTACTTAGGTGAACCAGTAACTGAAGCAGTTATCACTGTACCAGCTTATTTTAACGATGCTGAGCGTCAAGCAACGAAAGATGCAGGGAAAATTGCTGGATTAGATGTTAAACGTATCATCAACGAACCAACTGCAGCAGCATTAGCATACGGATTAGATAAAACAGATAAAGAACAAATCATCTTAGTATACGATTTAGGTGGAGGAACATTCGACGTTTCAATCTTAGACTTAGCAGATGGAACATTCGAAGTATTAGCAACTGCCGGAGATAACCGTTTAGGTGGAGATGACTTCGACCAAGTGATCATTGATTGGTTAGTAAAAGAATTCAAAGCAGAAACGGGTGTTGATTTATCAGCAGATAAAATGGCAATGCAACGTTTAAAAGATGCAGCTGAAAAAGCGAAAAAAGACTTATCAGGTGTAACTTCAGTTCAAATTTCATTACCATTCATCTCAATGAATGCAACAGGACCATTACACTTAGAAAAAACATTATCACGTGCACAATTTGATGCAATGACAGCAACATTAGTAGAACGTACAATGGGACCAGTTCGTCAAGCATTAAAAGATGCTAAAATGACAGCTAATGACTTAGATCAAGTTTTATTAGTAGGTGGATCAACTCGTATCCCAGCTGTTCAAAATGCAATTAAAAACGAATTAGGAAAAGAACCTAACAAAGGTGTTAACCCAGACGAAGTTGTAGCAATGGGTGCTGCAATTCAAGGTGGAGTTTTACAAGGAGACGTTAAAGATATCTTATTATTAGACGTAACTCCATTATCATTAGGTATTGAAACAATGGGACAAGTAATGACAGTTTTAATCCCTCGTAATACAACAATCCCAACTTCAAAATCACAAGTCTTCTCAACAGCAGCTGATAACCAACCAGCAGTAGATATTCACGTATTACAAGGTGAACGTCCAATGGCTAGTGACAACAAAACATTAGGACGCTTCCAATTAGGAGATATTCCACCAGCACCACGTGGAATTCCTCAAATCGAAGTAACATTTGACATTGATGCAAATGGTATCGTAAACGTAAAAGCAAAAGATTTAGGAACACAAAAAGAGCAACGTATCACCATCACTTCAGGATCAGGATTAACTGATGAAGAAATCGATCGCATGGTACGTGAAGCAGAAGAAAATGCAGATGCAGATGCTAAACGTAAAGAGCAAGCAGAACTTCGCAATGAAGCAGAGCAATTAATCTTTGCAGCTAAAAAATCAGTAACTGAATTAGGTGATGAAGTAACTGAAGAAGAAAAAGCAAATGTAGAAGCTGGTGTTGAAGCATTAGAAAAAGCATTAAGCGAAGGAAACGTTGAAGAGATTAAAGCGAAAAAAGAAGAACTTGAAAAAGTTGCTCAAGAGTTAGCTGTAAAAGTTTATTCAAAAGCAGCTGAAGCTGGACAAGCCGCACAAGGTGACGTTCAATCAGGTGATGATTCAGTAGTAGACGCTGAATACAAAGAAGTTTAATAGACAAGTAAAAAGTCAAAGTCTACTATGACTTTGACTTTTTTTTATGATATAGTAGGAAAGTAGAAAAAAGGAGGGTAAAAACGCATGGCAAAACGTGATTACTATGAAGTCCTTGGCGTTTCAAAAACGGCAAGTGATATTGAAATCAAACGTGCATATCGTAAATTGGCAAAACAATACCATCCCGATGTTTCAACAGAAGAAAATGCAGAAGAAAAATTCAAAGAAGTTCAAGAAGCTTATGATGTGTTAAGCGATGAACAAAAACGTGCTGCATATGATCAGTTTGGACATGCAGGAGCAGAAGGCTTTGGTGGACAAGGTGGATTCGGTGGCTTTGGTGGCTTCGGTGGAGCCGGAGGTTTTGAAGACATCGGTGACATTTTTGAAAGCATGTTTGGTGGGGGATTCGGTGGCTTTGGTGGAGGCGCTAGTCGTCGTAATCCAAATGCTCCTCAACGTGGAAATGATTTACAACAAACCATTACGATTTCATTTGAAGAAGCTGCATTTGGAACAACAAAAGAAATTTCAGTTAATCGTGAAGAAGAATGTACAAAATGTGGTGGAAGTGGGGCACGCTCTAAAGATGACGTGGAAACATGTTCACGTTGTAGCGGAAGCGGTCGTGTCACTGAAGTTCAAAATACTATTTTAGGACGCGTTCAAACACAAACGGTTTGTCCTGACTGTCATGGAGCAGGAAAACGTATTAAACATAAATGTGATGCATGTGTTGGACGTGGAACTGTTCATAAAACAAAAACAATCGAAGTTAAAGTTCCTGCAGGAATTGATGATGGACAACAAATCCGCTTAAGCGGACAAGGTGAAGCGGGACGAAATGGTGGACCAAGCGGTGACTTATATGTGGCGTTCCGTGTGTTACCACATGATTTCTTTGTTCGTGATGGATACGATCTACGTTGTGAAATTCCAATTTCATTCTCTCAAGCAGCATTAGGAGCAGAAGTTGAAGTTCCAACATTAAATGGAAAAGTAGCGTTAAAGATTCCAGAAGGAACGCAACCAGGAACAGAGTTTAGAGTTCGTAATAAAGGGGTTAAGTATATTAATCGCGAGATGACAGGTGACTTATACGTTAAAGTAAAATTAGTCGTACCTAAAAAACTTAACCATCGTCAACGAGAATTATTAAATGAATTTGATGAATTAGAAGATAAATCAGGTTCAATTTGGGATAAATTAAAAAAAGCTTTTAAATAAAGAATAAAGGTTATGAGTAAAAACTCATAACCTTTTTCATTTCTAAAGTTGATATTTACCAAATTAAACAAATAGACATAATTTTATGTTTAGGCTATTTTATGTTATAATTAAAAAATGAGAAAAAGTAGGTATCAAGTCGAGCCTTGTTTATATAAGTCTGTATTCGTTTCATCATAGAAACAATGATGAGATTTATGTCGCGTTAGGCTAGGCGAATTTGATAAAATTATAAATTTAAATGAGGTGACCATATGAACTGGTTAGAACTAAGTTTTCATACAACTCATGAAGCATTTGATTTAGTTAGTAATATTTTTATTGAAGCTGGTTCAAAGGGCGTACTTGTTGAGGACTCAAATACATTAACTGAAGCACATGACGATCGTTTTGGTGAGATTTACCGTCTGAATCCAGATGATTATCCGGCTGAAGGTGTCATTATTAAAGGTTACTTGGCTGTTACGTCAGACATTGAAAATCAATTAGAATTTGTTCGAACACAATTATTAAATTTAAAGCTTGATCATTATGACCATAATAAACTTGAAGTGACAATGCTAGATGAAGAAGATTGGGCAAATAGTTGGAAAAAACATTATACCCCAATTGAAATTACAGATAAATTAGTCATTAAACCTTGCTGGTTAGAACCAACGACTGATCCTTCAGTGGTTGAGATTTTATTAGATCCAGGAATGGCGTTTGGTTCTGGGACGCATGAAACGACTCAACTTTGTTTAGAGTTGATTGAAGAATACGTCACTTCGGATGAAGTCGTTGTCGATGTTGGGACTGGTTCAGGAATTTTAGCGATTGCTGCTTCAAAATTAGGAGCTAAATCGGTTTATGCCGTTGATTTAGATGCGATGGCTGTGATTCGTGCTAAAGAAAACATTGAGATGAATCACTGTGAAAATATTTTAGTTGAAAAAAATAACTTAATTGATGGCGTAGAGGCATTAAATGAATTACCAACCTTAATGGTAGCTAATATTTTAGCTCCAATTATTATCAATATGTTAGATGATGTGGAGCAAGTGTTGCCAGTTGGAAAAACATTTATTTGTTCAGGAATTGTCGATCATGAAAAAGAGGCTGTTTTAACGGCACTAAACGTACATCATTTCACAGTTGTTGAAGTAAAAGAAAAAAATGGATGGGTTGCTATTGTAGCGAACTATAATGGTCGCCACTAATTATTATGAAGAATGAATCATTGGAGGCAATTAAATGCAGCGTTATTTTTTAAACAATACTCAATTTCAAGAGACATCTGCTGTTATTACAGGAGATGATGCCCATCATATTTCACGTGTGATGCGTATGGAAAGTGGGGATCAAATTATTGTCTGTGATGAGGATAAAGTTTGTCATTATGCAACAATTAAGCAACTTGATGGACAAGAAGTTGAGGTTACACTAGACTCTATCATCGAAGCGCAAACGGAGCTGCCAATTGAGGTGACGATCGCACAAGGACTTCCTAAAGGGGATAAGTTTGAATGGGTCATTCAAAAGGCGACTGAATGTGGGGCGCATCAATTTATTCCATTAAATATGGAACGATCAGTAGTTAAATTAGACGCTAAAAAAGCGATGAAAAAAGTTGAGCGCTGGAATAAAATTGCTAAAGAAGCAGCTGAACAGTCACATCGTCAATGGGTACCAACGGTTACAGATGTTCAATCGTTTAAGCAGATGTTAGAACAAGCTAAACAATATGATGTTTGTCTATTTGCTTATGAAGAAACAGCCAAACAAGGACAATTAGCTCAATTAAAACAAACATTAAATGAGATTAAAGAGAAACAAAAGTTATTGGTTATCGTTGGTCCAGAAGGTGGGATTAGCGATCATGAAGAAGCACTTTTATTACAAGCGGGATTTAAACCATGTGCACTAGGGCCTCGCATCTTACGAACAGAAACAGCTCCGATTTATATTTTAAGTGCCATTTCTTACGCATTAGAATTATAAAAGACAACAAGAGTATGGAAAGGATTGATATTAATGCCGACTGTTGCATTTCATACCCTAGGGTGTAAAGTAAATCATTATGAAACAGAAGCCGTATGGGAGTTATTTAAAAATGAAGGTTATGATAAAGTAGATTTTAAAGACGTAGCAGATGTTTACATTATTAATACATGCACCGTTACAAATACAGGAGATAAAAAAAGTCGCCAAATCATTCGTCGTGCGATTCGCCGTAACCCGGAAGCTGTTATGTGTGTCATGGGATGCTATGCTCAAACGAAACCAAAGGAAATTATGGATATTGAAGGTGTTGATATCGTCATTGGAACACATGGACGTGATCAAATTCCAGCATTAGTTCAAAAATATCGTGAAGAACGTCAACCGATTTCACAAATTCAAAATGTTTTCAAAGTTGATGGATTCGAAACACTTAACGTGACACAATTTTCAGATCGTACACGTGCCACATTAAAAATTCAAGATGGATGTAATAATTTCTGTACGTACTGTATTATCCCATGGGCTCGTGGAACGGTTCGTTCACAAAAACCTGAAGTCGTGATTGAACAAGTTAAACAACTTGTTGCAAATGGTCACTGTGAAGTTGTATTAACAGGAATTCATACTGCAGCTTATGGTGAAGATTTAGAGGATTATAGCTTCGGAAAATTATTACAAGACTTAGTTGAAATCGAAGGGTTAAAACGTATTCGTATTTCATCCATTGAAGCATCAGAAATGACAGACGATGTCATTGAGGCGATGAAAAAGTCAGATAAAATTGTAAATCATTTACATATGCCAATTCAGGCAGGATCAGACGCCATTTTAAAAGGAATGAAACGTCCATATACAGTGGCTGAGTTTGAACAAAAAGTAAACGAGTTACGTGAGTTATTTGATAATTTAGCGATTACAACAGACGTTATTGTTGGATTCCCAGGTGAAACAGAAGCGTTATTTAATGAAACGTTAGAAACAATTAAACGAATTGGATTCTCTGAATTACACGTCTTCCCTTATTCGGTTCGAAATGGGACACCAGCTGCTCGTATGGAAAACCAAGTTCCTGAATTAGTGAAATCAATGCGTGTGAATCAATTGTTAGCCGTGAGCGAACAACTTGCGAAAGAATATGCAAGTTCATGTGAAGGACGCGTGTTACAAGTCATTCCTGAAGAAGTTTCACATACGAAGGAAGGCTATTTAGTTGGACATGCTAGTAACTATGTCAAAGTTGAATTTAAAGGAACACCTGATTTAATTGGAGAGGTAGTGCCGGTTAAAGTGGTCAAAGCAGACTATCCGATCTGTCAAGGGGAAATAACGAAATAATGGTAGATGAGAGGCGATGGCATGAATATTAAATTGTTATTTGATGTAGAGTTTGATTTAGAAGTCACAGGAATCGCGACAGACAACCGTCGCGTTCAACCTGGAGATTTATTTGTTTGTATTAAAGGGTACACGGTTGATGGTCATGCCTTTGCCAAGCAAGCACAAGAAGCCGGTGCGGTAGCTATTGTTTGTGAGCACCTGATCGAAGGGATTGAAATTCCACAAATTATTGTGGAAGATACTAAAGTTGAGTTACCACGCTTAGCACATTTAATCTTTAATAAACCAACTGAACAACTTCAGTTATTTGGATTAACAGGAACGAATGGAAAAACGACAACGGCTTACATTCTTGAACACTTACTAGGCGGGTTTGAAGGACATGTTGGGTATATTGGAACGAATGGAATTCGTTATAATGATGTGTTCATTGAACCTAAAAATACAACACCTGAACCGTTAAGTTTACAACAAACGTTTCATAACATGGTAGAAGCGGGTGTTCAAAACGTCGCTATTGAAGTGTCATCGCATGCACTTGAATTACATCGCGTGGACTATTGTCGTTTTAAAGTCGCTTTATTTACCAACTTAACACCAGAGCATTTAGATTTTCATCCAACGATGGATGAGTATTTTGAAGCAAAATATAAATTATTTACGATGTTGACACCAGATGGATATGCGATTGTTAATGTAGACGATGAGTATGGCGTGCGATTAGTTGAACGAGTGAAGGCAAACCATTCACGCGTTTATACCTATGCCATTGAAGCAGAGGCTGATTTTAAAGCGATGGACGTGACAATGACAACATCAGGAACAACGTTTACGTTAAAATCACCGGTCGGAGAGTACGAAGTAAAAACGCCATTACTTGGGACGTTTAATGTTCACAATGCATTAGGAGCAATGGCTTCAGCTTATGCAGCCGGAATGCCGATGGAACAAATCGTTGATTTAATCGCTAAATTATCACCGGTTGACGGTCGTATGGAAATTATTAATGAAGGACAGGATTTCACGGTTATTGTAGACTATGCTCATACCCCAGACGGAGTAGAGAAAGTGTTAGAGTTTGTGAATGATATTAAACAAAATTCTGTTAAAGTTGTAATCGGATGTCCAGGCGATCGTGATCGTACGAAGCGTCCAGTGATTGCAAAATTATCAGTTGATTATGCAGATGATGTTATTTTCACAACGGATGATCCACACTCTGAAGATCCTGAAGATATCTTAAATGAGATGACACAAGGCATGTCAGAAAGTCATTACGAAGTGATCGTCGATCGTATTAAAGCCATTGAAGCTGCGATTAATAAAGCACAAAAAAATGATATTGTTTTAATTGCGGGTCGTGGTCATGAAAAAGTTCAATATTGGAAAAGTGGAAATATTGAATTAGATGATCGTGAGGTAGCAAAAGAAATTTTACGTAAAAAACTTCAAATTGGATAAAAAAAGTGTTCCTCAATCGAGGAACACTTTTTATTTTCTTTTTTGGCGTAATTTTTTCTTAAACTTTTTAAATTGAGGAAGTAGTTTCGTCCATGCAAAATAACCAACTGGATCAATGACATAATCAAATTCTCCAATAAATTCAGTAAACTCTCCACCGAATCCTTTTTTAAAGCGATATAATCCGTAAAGAGGATCTGATTCATCCGTTTTTCCACTGATTCCAAAGAAGTCATAAATTTCATAACCTGCTGCTTTAGCTTCAGTGAAGGCTTGCCATTGAATATAATAGTTTGGCATAAATTCACGATAGACATTGTCACTCGCTCCGTATAAATACCAAGATTTATTTCCAAAATAGGTCGCGATAATTCCTGACATCGTAATACCATCTGGGTGTTTTTGATATAATGTTTCAAGTTCAGCCTTTTGTGAAGTTAGATTATTCAGCTTATTCATTTCAGGATCGAGTTTATTTTGAAGTTTTTGACGTTTTTTCTCGTTTAATTCTTGGTTTTGAAGTTGAGTTTGTAAATTTTCGATTGAGGATTGAGTTTGTGTGAGTTCTTGCTCAATATTGGTTAACGCTTGTTTAGTATTTAATTTGGCTAGATAAAGTTTACACATTCCACTTGGGGCTAATGTGTCGCACATATCTTCAAAGTATGAAAGAGGACGTGTTAAGAACCCATCACGTTCACCTGTGACACGCATAATCGCTTCAAAGGTTTTTAAGTCTTCTTTCGTTCCTTCAATGATTTCAATTCCTTTTTTCTGAGCAACCTTAATATTATAGCGTGTTTTTGATTGACAACCTTGTAATAATTCTTTTTCTGAAGGCGTTAAGTCTAAACGGAACGTATAACGTGGTTGAATACTAGAATCAAAGTCTTGGGTGAATCCTAAGTGGCGATAGCCTAACTCATTCAGCGTTTGAATTAATTCGTTATTTTCTAAAGCCCCCTCAATTTTTTCACCATCCACGTTACGGTCCACGTATTTAATGTCTGGGTCTAATTTAATAAAGATTACTTTTTTAGATTTAGCATATTGATGCATCGCTTTTGTAAAAGTTTCAAGTAGCTTTTTATCTTCAAAATCAATAATATAACCACGAGGGATATAAAGAAATGGGCGTTTAATAATAGGAAGAAAACGAATAAGGACAAGCGCACCAGCGACTAAGTTTCCATCTTGATCTTCTAATCCAACAGCATCGAATGACCAATCAGGGGATTTAGATTTGAATACACCCCATTCGTAACTTTGTAAAAAATGATTTTTTTTATGATTGGCAGCAAATTCATTAAAACGTTCTGCCGATAAATTCGTCACAAATTTCATAAAACTCCACCTTTAAGTTAATGTTTAGCACAATTATTATTATCGGTTATTATTATAACATAAAATCATTTTAATGAATTTATTTTGTTTTATTTACATCACGCTAGATTTGTTGTATAATATTACTGTTAATCGTAGCGAAGCGGAAGGAGGGTTAGTGGTGGCTAAAACTGTAGTTCGAAAAAACGAATCATTAGATGATGCATTACGTCGTTTTAAGAGAGAAGTATCTAAAGTAGGTACCCTTACTGAAGCTCGTAAACGTGAATATTACGTTAAACCGAGTATCAAACGTAAACAAAAATCTGAAGCAGCTCGTAAAACAGCTAATAAACGTAACAAATACTAATTTTAAATAGGTGATTTCAGTGGCATTACTCGATCAATTAAATGCTGATATGAAAGAGGCAATGAAAGCGAAAGAAAAAGAACGCTTATCTGTCATTCGTATGTTAAAAGCATCATTACAAAATGAATCTATTCATTTAGGTGTAGCAGAGTTAAATGAGGAACAGGAATTAACTGTTCTGTCACGTGAAGTTAAACAACGTCGAGATTCTTTAAAAGAATTTAGAGATGCTGATCGTGAAGATTTAGCAGAAAAAATCGAGCAAGAATTAGTGTACTTAAATGCTTATTTACCAGCACAGCTTACTGAGGAAGAGATTAAACAACTTATATCTGAAACAGCTAAAATGATTAACGCAGTAAATCCATCTCATATGGGTAAGTTGATGGGTGCTATTGTTCCTAAAACAAAAGGACGTGCAGATGGTGCTCTAGTGAGTACATTAGTAAAAGCTTACTTAAACCAACAATAAAACACACATTTATGTGTGTTTTTTTTATTTTGTGCAACTTGATCATAAAAATAAAAAGATTATTAAATCTAATAGATTTAATAATCTTTTTATCTATTTCTTAACTGTTTTTTTTAATGGACCGTTCCAGTTAACTAATCCACCATCAAGTTGATAAATTTGTTCGTATCCTTTTCCATAAAGAACTAAAGCCGCACGTTTACTAACTTTTCCTTTTTCACAATATAAGTAAATAGGTAAGTCTTTACGTAATCGTCCTGGATTACGAGTTAACATCACAAATGGAATGTTACGCGCACCATTAATATGTCCTTCTTCAAATTCTTCTTTTTTGCGGAGGTCTACTAATTGTCCTTTGCGCATATTTTCAATAAATTCTTTTTCAGATAAATTTACAACCGCTTTTTTTGATTCGCGACGCATCATAATAAATAGCCCTAAAATAATCCCAATAATGATGGCGATGATAAATAAACTCCAATTCATTGTTAGAACCTCCTTCTTCTTACTATATTATATTTTACAGAATTTTTAGTTAAAAATAAAGCACTTTTATCGTTAGAGTATGAGAGAAATTAAAACAAATGTTAAAGCTTCTTTAAATATAGTGGATTTGGCAAAAAAAACGGAGGTTATCGTGGAAAAAAGGCGGCTTAGCATGGACAATTTTATTATTAATCGTTATAATTAAATACGGAAATGATTATCATACTATTAATGAGTAGTTTGTATAGTGTTCAAGGAGGATTTTTATGATTTCTACAAATGATTTTAAAACAGGAATGACGATCGACTATGATGGGAACTTATTCCAAGTAATCGAATTCCAACACGTAAAACCAGGTAAAGGACAAGCTTTCGTACGTTCTAAATTACGTAACTTACGTACAGGTGCTGTTATCGATAACACATTCAACGCAGGTGAAAAAGTTAAACGTGCTCACATCGAAAAATCAACAATGCAATTCTTATACTCAATGGGTGAAGAATATGTATTCATGAACAATGAAACATACGAACAATTAGAAATTCCAGTTGCTCAATTAGAATATGAGAAAAACTTCTTAGTAGAAGGTATGGAAGTTAAAATCAACACATTCAACAGCGAAATTTTAGGAGTTGAAGTTCCTGAAAAAGTAACATTAGAAGTTGTTGAATGTGAACCAGGAGTTAAAGGAAACACAGCATCAAATGCAACTAAGAGTGCAACAGTATCAACTGGATACTCTTTACAAGTTCCATTATTCGTTGAAGTTGGAGATAAATTAATCATCAACACAAATGATGGACGTTACGTATCTCGCGGATAATTAACGTTTAGCTCTCTGTCACACGAACTGGTAACGGTGATAAGGGACTAAAACTATTGAAACTACAACATTGAAGGCACTTTGGTAGTGAAAGCTACTGAAGTGCTTTTTTGTTGAATTTATGATCAGACTTTCTAATTGTATCAGTGATTAGTTATGTTACTGGGCAAAATATGGCTTCATTAACTCTAAAGTCGTTGCGACAGTGAAGTGGGGAGAAGTCTATACGATCATGGAAGAAGAAAACGGACTTGGTAAGTTAAAATCAGGTGTTGGATAAATCAGCCTAAATACAAAATTAGTTTAAAAAATAATGAATAAAAACAGGATACCAATTTAATCTGGAACCTATGTCAAGGACATTAAAAAAAACATGAATTATGCGGC